>Ga0210026_1000070_pt1 | contig 127853 bp, 107 predicted proteins | sample CryGeymeta201509_FD_183977 | JGI IMG/M metagenome (GOLD analysis project Ga0210026, IMG submission 183977) | Groundwater microbial communities from Crystal Geyser aquifers in Utah, USA - Crystal Geyser metaG 2015-09 (SPAdes) (version 2) | ecosystem: Environmental > Aquatic > Deep subsurface >...
CGACATCACAAAATAATTCGACTAGGTTCTTCATGCCTGTTCCTCTGTTGGTTCCCACTTTCTTGGTCGAAAGATCGGATCTTGGAACAGGCATTTAGTTCAATTTCTTAAACAGGATTGGGGTTAACTAAGCCGCTTTGACTTGTTCCCGACAAGACAAAGCTAAACTGGCTATCCCTACCAGTTTACTCAATTAATTCTGGCGCTACTCAGGGAATGTTTAAACGGGAAAATGCAGCAAAATTTCTTCGAATTAACGCCTCACATCAGCGGCGTCAGCTTTGCTTTCGTCTTACCGCGTGCGCTTGGTGACAGGCAACTTACTAAAATATATTTGGCGCTCTTGTCATGGCAATGAGATCACCATACTTAACATCACCTTCGTTAATTGAATAAGGATAGTAAACATTAACTGAATATCCGCTTATGTGTTCCAGGCTAACCTGAATTGCTTCAATTGGTTCTGCGTTTTTACCTCGCAAAGTGACATTTGCGAAAGTTGCAATTGCCATATCACCATCTTTAGAGGCTTTATCTCGAAGCCCATCCTCGAGTAATTGTAAATACTCTGCTCCAATTGGATATTCATTTACGTCATTAACGGCCACAACTACAATCTTCGAGTCGGCTCCGAGAACCCGACCATATGGGTGGAATTCTCCATATTCACTAAGCATTCTTTTTGCGAATGAAATGCCATCGTTCATGAGAAGTTCGACTGCTTCTTTGGGATGCATTGTGCCTACCTGCTAACAGCGTATTTTCCGGAATTCGTGTTAAACCCAGATTTAACATTCATGATTTTATCTTCGACTAAGATTTAGTTTTTCTCATACTTTCATAATCCTATTTAAAAGCCCAGCGGTAATTTTGTTTGGCTTTTGTGGTATTTAACCAGAGTAGAATCATGTTCAGAAACACGGAATAAAATCGAAGAAAGCGACTTTCCTCTCGACTCCAACTTACCCGATTTATGCCACAACTTGGCCAATGCCCAGACAGGGTGAAACTGGATTCTTTAGCGACGCAGTGGCGCCCAGTTGAACGGCTCGCCAAGGAAGGCGAGACTGGGTGCCGATCATTATGGACGTGTGAATGACACTGTTTAGTTTTCAACTAATTTCAATTTCACTACTCGGTTTTCACAAGGAGAGGTGAGTACAAGGATGTACTCTCCGTTCCGGTTGGCACGGCAAGTTGAGGATTAAATAGGCATAGTAAGTTGGTTGGAGAGCGGCTTTTGTTATGAAATACATCCATGTATTTCACCCGCGCGGCGTCCGCCTTCGGGTCATCCTGCGGATGTTCAAATTTTTTCCATAAAAATTTGTGCCTACTTTTCTTAGCTGTTGAAGAAAAGTATGGGCGAGCCACGGGACGTGGTTTGAAACCCGCCATGGATGGCGTAAACATTAGCGCATGCCGTGTCGCGCAGCGCTAATCTTAGTGGCCGCAGGCCATGTGTGTAGTACACACAGTGCATTATCTTTATCACCCAGCGATAGCTGCTTAAAGATCCGGTACCACCCTTTGATAACTCCCATCCCAAAACAACGGTGAGGTAATCAACATGTCAGCAGTGGCCACATTACAGGCAACGGGTAAATTCCATACTGAGCATAAGCGCAGTAATGCTTTCACATCTGGATCATGGGGTGCTGGATTAAGGGGGTCCCAAAAAAAGATCAGGCAGTCCAGTTTTTTTTCGGCAATCAAAGCACCAATTTGTTGATCGCCTCCCAACGGCCCACTTTTAAAACAGTGCACTGGTAGCGCAAGTTGTTTGGCTACCAAACCTCCGGTGGTCCCCGTGGCAACCAGCTTGTGTTTGGCCAGTTCATTTTTGTGTGCCGCAGCCCATGCCAACAGTTCTGGTTTTTTGTGATCGTGTGCCACTAAAGCAATGGTTTTTTGCATGCTACGCTTTCTCTGATTAAGGTACTTAGGGTGATAAGCCTGAACGTTACTGGGCTTAGTTTACAAAACTTTGATGCAATTAGAACCTTTTTGCTTCGCGGAAAACAGCGCCATTTCGGCTTTTTGTAGCAGCACGGTGGGTGATGAAAATTGACGCGGTTGCACCACACCAACACCAATACACACCGTTAATTTTTCGTTTTTTCCAGCAAAAGAGACGGTAAATTCCTCGATGTGCCGACGAATTACCTTAGCTAATTTTAGCGCCGCCATGGGTTCAGTGTCGGGTAGAATTAACATAAATTCGGCGCCACCGTAGCGCACCACCATGTCGGTATTACGTTTTGCACTGCTGCGGATCAAGTCTGATACAACAATCAAACATTCGTCACCAAAGGCTGCGCCGTGTCGTTCATTCACGTGTTTAAAATCATCGATGTTGATCTACAATAACGCCATGCAGGTGTTATTGCGCATGGCTAACTGCCATTGGTATTCAAAACAGTCTGTGAAGTACTGGCGGTCATAAATTTTGGTCAAAGAATCGGTATTTTGTAACAGCGAGATTGCCTGCTGGTGCTGAGCTAGTTCGTGCTCAAGGTTTTTATTCAGACGATAATCAGCATGTGCTTGATAACTGCCAAACATCAGCAAACACCAAAACATAGCTAATACTGGCCCTAAAACCATGCTGTCTGGCAGACTAAAGGCAACAAAAGTCGCGGGTAAAATGATGATGCTGGCATAACATTGTGCCACCCATCGTTTAGCACGCTGGCTAAACACCCCACCAAAACTAACCACAGCAATGGTAATTAACAAGGGCTGTTGCAAGGGTAAAAAGGTTTCATCGACCAAGGACAATACAAACAGTAGTGACCAAAATAAGGTATTCAGCAACAAAAGCAGGTAATGCAGGCTCATCCATCTTGGGGTGAGATTGCTAAAAAATAGCGAGTGAAGTTTGCCTAACAAAAAACGCAGCACCAATACAGAGCCAAGGATCCACGTTAGTTGCGTGGTCAACACAGTTTGTGTTTTATACCAATTTGTAGCCAGTACCAGTGCCGCCCAAGCTAACATGTGCACAATCAGAGCAACATTGGCAGAACTAATCAAATCAAAATCAGCGCTGCACTTAATCTCTACCTTACTTTGCTGCTCTAAAATGTGCCTACTCCCTGTCTATACCAACGCCTCAGTGATCGGCATCAATACTCAGTTACACGTCACAATAAGGGGGTAACTGCAATTACAAACAAACATGCTGAATAAATTGACGCAACACGCTGACGGTGGGGTCCACGTAAGTTAGCGACATAAACTCGTCTGGTTGGTGTGCCTGATTAATACTGCCTGGTCCAAGTACTAAGGTATCACAGCCTAAATGATTGATAAAAGGCGCTTCCGTTGCATAGTTGGCACTTTTGGCAGGTTTGCCCGTTAACTTTTCTGCGAGTTCAATAATATTTTGCTCGTCTTTACAGGCGAAAGCTGGGGCCGTTGGGTACATCAAATCTAAACTCAAACGATTCGGGAAACGATCTCTAACAGGAGCCAGTGCTGCGTCAATCATGGCCAAGGCTTCTTGGTCAGACAACGCGGGTACCGCACGCAAATCAAAGTTCAATAAACATTGCCCACATATACGATTTTCACCGTCACCACCGTGGATGTGCCCTAAATTCATCGTGACATGCGGCACACTGAATGCTTCATCTTTATACTTTTCGCGCAATGAGGATTGCAGATCTAATAATTGGCCGATAGCTTGATACATAATTTCAATGGCATTCACACCTTTGGCCGGATCACTGCTATGCCCAGCCTGACCACGTATATTCAAACTTTGCGCAATGTGCCCCTTGTGTTTGTAAATAGGCACCAATTCTGTAGGTTCACCAATTAAGGCCATGTCGGGTTTGATCAGCTGCTGTTCGACAAAAAAGCGTGCCCCAGCCATGGAAGTCTCTTCGTCGGCGCTGGCCAGAATATAAAGGGGTTTTTTAAGTTTATTTAAAGGCAATGTTTGCAGGGCTTCTAGAATAAAAGCAAAAAAACCTTTCATGTCACACGTGCCCAAACCAAACAACTTGCCGTCGCGCTCAGTGAGGGTAAACGGGTCTGATTGCCACCTTCCTTCGTCAAAGGGAACCGTGTCTGAATGACCACATAACAACAAGCCACCCTCGCCGGAGCCCAATTTGGCCAGCAGATTGAATTTGTTGTTGGTATGGGGCACAGATTGAATAGTTATTGAAAAACCAAAATCTGCCAACCACCCTGCCAATAGATCAATAATTGGCCGATTAGATTTGTCTATTTTTTCATCAAAAGCGCTAATAGATGAAGTACTTATGATTTGAGCATAATGTTCTAAGAAAGACTGATGAAGCATAACAATCCTGAGAAATATTTATTCACATTAATTGCATAACTATTTATTGCGTGTCATGCTATTAGCAACTGGAAAGAGCGTAACGCTCAAGTCCTCACTACTTTAACTTAATTTGGTTTAATACGTACATGCAGATTATTCATTCACAGAAAATTTCCCTGCCTAGCTTCGCCAGCATGTAGTATCGACTCGCGTCGAGGGCTGAAAGCGTATAGCGCACTCCTAAGCATTAGGAAACAACCTTAATGCTTAGGGGTGATTTTTTGTTTCATCAAATATTCTTAATCGTAAGCTAAGCTTATGATCATTAAACAGTTAAGCGAGCGTTATTGATGTTTAAATGTTGTATTATTGGTGCCAGTGGCTACACCGGCGCAGAGTTAGCGTTGTTACTGCACAAACACAGCCAGTTTGAGCTTAGTGCACTGTACGTGTCTCACAACAGCCAAGACGCCCACAAAAATTTGGCGGATTTACACGGTTTTCTGTGGGGGCGCATTGATTTGCCACTCATGCCCCTTGACGAGTCAGCCATGCCGGCCCTTGCCCACGCTTTGGATGTGATTTTTCTCGCTACGCCTCATGAAGCCAGTCATGATTGGATGGATAAACTCAGCAGCGGAAAAGCGGTGGTATTAGATTTATCTGGCGCTTTTCGTTTACAAGACAAGGCTGTCTTTGCCGAATATTATGGTTTTGCACATCAACAATCAGCGGCATTAGAACAAGCTGTGTATGGCTTAGCCGACTGGCATCAACAGGCGCTGGCCAACGCCAATATTATTGCCGTTCCCGGTTGTTATCCCACGGCTGCGCTCACCGCTCTTAAGCCTTTACAACAAGCCGCTTTACTTGACCCGAGCATGCGCCCCATCATTAATGCAGTGTCAGGGGTATCGGGTGCAGGTCGCAAAGCTGCTTTGGGCAGCAGTTTTTGTGAAGTGAGCTTGCAAGCCTATGGTGTGCTGGGGCATAGACACCAGCCAGAAATCAGTGCTTATTTAGGTACAGAGGTGATTTTCACCCCCCACTTAGGTAATTTTAAGCGTGGTATCTTGGCCACCATCACCGTGAAATTAGTAGCGAATGTTGGGGCTGAGCAAGTCAGCCAAACTTACCAAGATTGTTATCTTAATAACCCCATTGTGCGACTGCGCAACACTTGGCCTAAGATCGACGAAGTGGCCAATAGCCCATACTGTGACTTACATTGGAAATTCGACCCCGTAAGTGGCTACTTGGTGATCAGCAGTGCCATCGATAATTTGCTCAAAGGTGCTGCGTCACAGGCGGTGCAATGTGCCAATTTACGTTTTGGTTTTGCAAGTGAATTAGGTTTGGTGGAGTGAGACAGATGCAAACACTGGTGATCAAAGTGGGTGGAGCCTTCATGCAGGCCGATGAATTAGCCCTCGACTTACTGCAAACCATTAAAGTGCTGCAACAAAGCTTGTGTGTGGTGTTGGTGCACGGTGGTGGTCCAATGGTGGAAGATTTACTCAGTGCTCTGCAATTGACCAGTCAAAAGGTCAATGGTTTACGGGTCACTCCACCCGAACACATGGCTTATATTGCCGGTGCATTAGCCGGGACTGCCAACAAACAATTGTGTGGTTTAGCCATTCGAGCAGGGTTAAATCCGGTAGGGCTGAGCCTCGCAGATGGAAACATGTGTCAAGGGCAAGTGCTCAACCCAGCCCTAGGACGCGTCGGTTCGGTGGTGGCCGGGGATCCGAATCTACTCAAATTATTAGTAAGTAATGACATGTTACCGATTGTCAGTTCTATTGGCGCCGACGCGCAAGGTTTGTTGTTAAATGTGAATGCTGATCAGGCGGCCACGGTTATCGCGCAATTATTAAATGCAGAACTGATTTTATTGTCTGATGTGCCCGGTGTGTTAGATGCCAATAAAGTGCTACTCCCCCACTTAGATAGCCACCACATTAAGCAATTGATTGCCAGTGGCGTGATCCGTGACGGTATGATTGTCAAGGTGGAAGCCGCACTGGCAGCCGCGCAAAGTTTGGGCCGCAGTGTCACGATCGCTAGTTGGAAATCAGCGCCTAAACTGTTAGGTTTCCTAAACAATGAAGCGGTAGGTACACAGATAGCCCCATGACTTATTGCTGTTTTTTCTTTCGTAAAAAATTATACAGGTGAATAGATGAAGAAGGATTTACTGTCTTTCAAGGACTGGACTCGCTCAGAATTGGAGGCATTGCTAACACTAGCCATGCAAATAAAGGCACATCCCCATGCGTATCGCTCAGCCCTAGACGGACTCAGCGTGGTAGCCTTATTTGAAAAACCTTCGCTACGCACCCGAGTGAGTTTTGACATTGGCATCCATAAGTTGGGTGGCCACATGGTTTATTTAGATAGCCAATCGAACAAATTGGTGGGACGTGAAGATACCAAAGACATGGGTGCCAACTTAGCGTGCTGGGCCGATGCCATTGTTGCTCGAGTTTTTGCCCACAGCACCCTAGAAACCTTAGCTTCTGCGGCTAAGGTGCCGGTGATCAATGCCCTGTGTGACCGCTATCATCCTTGCCAAGCTTTGGCTGATTTTCTGACGATCCGTGAACGTTATGCTGATCTGAGTAAAGTCAAACTGGCCTACCTTGGCGATGGCAATAATGTAACCCACTCATTAATGTTGGTGGGGGTTGCCTTAGGTTGTGAAGTGATTGTGGTCAGCCCTAAAGGCTACGAAGTAGATCAAGAAATTGTGGCCTTAAGTAAGCAACGTGCCGCGCAGTTTGGTGGTAAGTTAACCTTAAGCCATGATCCAAATGCCGCGATTGGCGCCCATGTGCTCTATACCGATACGTGGATTTCTATGGGCGACAGTACCCCCTTGGAACAGATAAAAGATACCTTTGCCGCCTATGCCATTAATGAAAACTTAATGAGCAGAACCGGGGCTGATTATGTAATGCACTGCCAACCAGCCCATCGTGATTTGGAAATCAGCGGGGCATTAATTGACAGCGACAAATCCTTATTAATGCAACAAGCAGAAAACCGTATGCATGGCCAAAATGCCATACTAGTCAGCTTGTTAGCCAAAAATTTTAAAGCTCAGCTATAAGCTATAACACAAATTCATTCTTCAACATTGTCAAACGGGAAACGATCATGGCTAAAAAACAAATTAAAAAAGTAGTACTCGCTTATTCAGGTGGTTTGGATACCTCGGCCATTATCCCGTGGCTAAAAGAAAACTATCCCGGCTGCGAAGTCATTGCTTTTGCGGCTGATATTGGTCAAGGAGAAGAAGAATTAATCGGCCTGCGCGAGAAAGCCCTTAAAACCGGCGCAAGCGAATGTTACATCGCTGATTTAAAAGAAGCCTTTATTGCTGATTATGTTTTCCCCACCATCACCACCGGTGCAGTCTACGAAGGGCAATATTTGTTGGGTACTTCAATGGCCAGACCGATTATTGCCAAAGCCCAAGTTGAACTAGCCCTAAAAATAGGCGCCGATGCCTTATGCCATGGTTGTACCGGTAAAGGTAATGACCAAGTGCGGTTTGAAGGCACATTTGCCGCCCTAGCCCCAGAACTCACGGTGATTGCACCGTGGCGTGAATGGGACATGGTCTCGCGTGAAGATCTGCTAGCCTACTTGGCAGCACGCGACATTAAAACCAGTGCCTCAGCCACCAAAATTTACAGCCGTGACGCCAATGCTTGGCACATCTCTCATGAAGGCGGCGAGTTAGAAGATCCTTGGTGTGAACCCTGCAAACAAGTCTGGACCTTAACCTGTGATCCAGAGGATGCGCCCAATCAAGCTGAGCGAGTGATGTTGAGTTTTGAGCAGGGCAAATTAATCGCGGTGAACGGTGAGACATTGAGCCCCTATGCTGCGGTGATGAAACTCAATAGTATTGCCGCCCCGCATGGTGTGGGGCGCATCGATATCGTTGAAAACCGTTTGGTGGGCATGAAGTCGCGTGGCTGTTATGAAACACCGGGAGGCACCGTGATTGTTGCCGCCTACAAAGCGCTAGAAACCTTAGTATTAGATAAGGCAGCCCTCAAATATCGTGAGCAGATCGGCTTAGAGTTTTCCCATGTAATGTACGATGGTCGCTGGTTTACCCCACTCAACGATGCCCTCCTTGCTGGTGCAGCCAGTTTTGCCCAAAAAGTCACCGGCGACATCGTGGTCAAACTGTATAAAGGTCAGGCTACCGTGGTGCAACGTCGTTCACCCAATAGTTTGTATTCTGAAGATTTTGCGACCTTTGGTGCAGATGATGTGTATGACCAAAGCCACGCAGAAGGTTTCATTCGCTTGTACAGTTTGTCTAGTCGTATTGCTACCTTGAATCAAAAAGCCCGTGGGCTCAAAGAAGCAGGTAAAGCCTAATGAGTTTGTGGGGCGGTCGTTTTAAAGATGGCAGCAGTGCGATGTTCAGACGCGTCAACGATTCCTTTCCCTTTGATCGTGCATTGGCTAGCCAAGATATCCGTGGCTCGATTGTCTGGTCACGGGCTATTTGTCAGGCTGGGGTGCTGAGCCAAGATGAGCAACAACAATTGGAACGCGCCCTCAATGCGTTATTAACAAAAGCAGAAGCGGGTGAATTGGATTTTGCTGACAGCCCTGCGGAAGACATTCACAGTTTTGTTGAAGCAGCCTTGATTGAACAACTGGGTGACATTGGCCGCAAATTGCACACGGGGCGCAGTCGCAACGATCAAGTAGCCACCGATTTTCGTTTGTGGTGTCGTGAACATGTGGCTTTACTCAGTGGAGACTTACATAAGGTGATCCAATCGCTATTAGCCACGGCTAAACACAATCAAGGTGTTATTTTACCTGGCTATACACATCTGCAACGCGCTCAGCCCGTGCGTTATCCTCATTGGTGCTTAGCGTATGTAGAGATGTTTAAACGTGATGTAAGCCGTCTGCACGATCTAAGTACACGCCTTAATCAGTGCCCCTTGGGCAGTGGTGCGTTAGCGGGTACCGTTTACCCAGTAGATCGACAAAAAATTGCGGAACAACTTGGTTTTACGAGCCCTTGCTTAAATAGCCTAGACGCAGTTTCTGACCGTGACTACGTCTTGGAAACCTTGTTTGCGGCAAGCACCAGCATGATGCATTTATCTCGCATGGCTGAAGATTTAATCTTCTTTAACAGTGGTGAAGCAGGGTTTATCACCTTGGGTGACCAAGTCACCTCGGGCTCTTCATTAATGCCACAGAAGAAAAACCCAGATGCCCTTGAATTGATCCGCGGCAAATGTGGCCGCGTGTTTGGTAGCCTGCAAGGCATGTTAGTTACCATGAAAGGCTTGCCCTTGGCGTACAACAAAGACATGCAAGAAGATAAAGAAGGCCTATTTGATGCAATCACGACCTGGCACATCTGCCTGTGTATTGCCGCCGAAGTAATCGATACTATTAAACTTGATGCCACGCGCTGTGCCAAAGCGGCGCGAGAAGGTTACGCGAATTCCACAGAATTAGCCGACTACCTTGTGGCCAAAGGCATGCCCTTTCGTACCGCTCACGATGTGTCGGGACAGGTAGTGTTGGCAGCACTCGCCCAGCGCAAAGCCATAGAAGAACTGAGTCTCGGTGAGTTACAAGTTTTTTCACCACTCATAAATGATGATGTTTATGCCATTTTGCAACTTGAGTACCTAGTAGATAAACGCGCCATTTTAGGTGGTACAGGGGCTGCGCCCGTTGCAAAAGCCCTAGACGCGGCGATTGCCGAGTTTGGTTTACCCGCTTAACAAAGGATATTTTTTGTGGTCGTCTCGCATATCGACAGTGTAAAAACGATTCGTAACTCAGCGCCCTACATTAACGCGCATCGGGGTAAAACCTTTGTGTTGATGTTTGGTGGTGAGGCCATTGAAGACAGTAATTTTGCCAATATCATTCATGATATTGCACTACTTAATAGTTTGGGCGTGCGTTTAGTGTTAGTACACGGCGCTCGACCACAAATTGATGAGCGAATCGCCCTACGGCAGTTAGCCCTGCGCTTTCACAACGACATTCGCATTACTGACAAACAAACTTTGGAATGTGTCAAAGATGCGGCAGGCTCGGTACGCGCTCATGTAGAAGCGCTACTCACCATGGGTTTGGCCAACTCACCCATGCATGGTTCACAAATACGCGTCTGCTCAGGTAATTTGGTGGTCGCTATGCCCATAGGCGTGCGTGAAGGAGTGGATTTTGAAAATACCGGCTTGGTAAGACGTATTGACGTTAACGGTATCAACGATCATCTGAATGACGGTTCAATCGTATTACTGTCGCCCATGGGTTACTCACCCACTGGTGAAGTATTTAATCTCAGCCATGAAGATGTGGCCACGAATGCCGCCATTGCCTTGAAAGCCGACAAGCTAATTTTATTTAGTCCCAATGATGGCATTTTGAGCCATGAGGGTCGTCTGCTACGCAATATTGAAATTGATCAGTTGTATGGCCTACTCACTGATCCCCACTACACCCCACAAAAGCTCTCATTGCAGGCTATTGCCGCTAGTTTAGAGTCTGGTATTAGCCGCTGCCATTGTGTTAGCTATTGCCAAGATGGGGCCTTATTGCAAGAACTGTTCACCCGGGATGGCGCCGGTTCACTGATTTCACAACGCTCTTACGAACAACTGCGTCCCGCTAACATTGAAGATGTGGGAGGTATACTCAAACTTATTAATCCATTGGAAGAAAAAGGTATTTTGGTGAAACGTTCACGTGAGCGTCTTGAAAGTGAAATTGAGCAGTTTACCGTGATAGCGCGTGACGGCATGATCATCTCATGTGCTGCCTTGTACCCTTATCCGGAAGACAACATGGGTGAGTTGGCCTGTGTTGCGACACACAGTGATTATCGCGGTGGCAATCGCGGTGAACGTTTATTACATGCCATTAAAAACCAAGCCCTACAGCAAAACCTGCAATGCATTTTTGTATTAACCACGGTGACGGCTCATTGGTTTTTGGAGCAAGGTTTTATGCCGGCCAACCTAGATGATTTGCCGCCCAAGAAGAAGAAACTTTACAACTTTCAACGCAACTCAAAAGTATTTATGCTGAAGTTATGAAATAGCTAAAAAATGTTAGGCAGTTTTGGACGCGTTTGAAGTAATTACAGGCAAAAAAAACCGAAGTGATAGCTTCGGCTTTTTGTTGGTGAAACTCTAGGTCAATTAACCCGCTTTAGCACCGGCTACCGCTTGTTTAGCCAACTCGGTAATTTTGTCCCACTCGCCATTTTCCATAGCACCCTCTGGCACTAACCAAGATCCACCGGCGCAACGCACGTTGGGCAACGCAAGGTACTCCAGGTAATTGCTTGGACTAATGCCACCCGTTGGGCAAAACGCCACATCTGGGAAAGGGCCACCAATGGCTTTGAGTGCTTTGATACCGCCAGAGGCTTCAGCCGGGAAAAATTTAAAGTGTGTGTAACCTTGATCCAAACCCTTCATTAACTCAGATATCGACGAGATCCCAGGGATTAAGGCAATGCCACCTTCATTGCCTGCTTCTAATAAATCCGGTGTCATGCCCGGACTAATCGCAAACAGTGCCCCCGCTTCTTCTACTTGTTTAAGCTGAGCACGATTGGTCACGGTGCCAGCACCAATCAAGGCATCGGGTACCTCTTTAGCAATTTTTGCAATCACGTCCAGCGCGGCGGGGGTGCGTAATGTGACTTCTAATACTCTGATCCCTCCGGCCATCAGCGCCTTTGCAAGTGGCACCGCATGTTCAACGTCTTTGATCACCAGTACAGGTACCACAGGCCCCTGGCTGAACACTTCTTCGGAGCTGACCTTCCAATTTTTCGACATGATAATTACCCTTTATAATTTTGTGCTAAGTAGGCCATGGCACCAAGCAATCCGTGGTCTGGCTCAGTAATGATGAACGTTGGAATGTTGGCCACGTAATCGCGAAAACGTCCCTTCGCTTCAAAACGAGCACGAAAGTCACTGTCTTTGAGAAAATTTAAAAAACGTGGAGCAATGCCACCGCCAATATAAACACCACCGCGCGTGCCCAAATTTAGCGCGAGGTTACCGGCAAAGCTGCCCATGATGCGACAGAATTGATTGAGTGTGGCGCGACTTAAGGCACAGCTGCCGTCTAAGGCTCTATCGGTAATGTCCGCTGGATCATCAAACACCGCAGGCACACCTTGGTGTTTGGCCAACGCTTGATAGATTTGCAAAATACCGCGACCAGACATCACTTCTTCGGCAGACGCATGGCCATATTTGTCGGTTAAAAAACGCCAAATGGCTATATCCAACTCATCCACTGGCGCAAAGTCTACATGCCCGCCTTCGCCGTCTAGGGCCAACCAACCTTCATTAGTCATGGTGAGGTGTTTAACACCCAAGCCTGTTCCTGGCCCAAACACAGCGATGTTGTCATGGCTGTGTGCTTGACCTTTGCCCACCTGCTCTTTCTGATCTTGCGTCAAAATCGTTACTGCATGGGCAACGGCAGTAAAGTCGTTGATCACACCTAACCAATCTAATTTCAACGACGCTTGCAGCTTGGCGATGGAAAACTGCCAATTGTTGTTGGTCATGGAAATGAAATCACTGCTAACAGGGCACGCCACACCTAAGCAGCCCGCAGAAAATGTCACGGCAGGATGCGCAGCAAAATAAGCTTTTATTGCCGCATCGATAGACGAGTAATCGCTGCACAAATACTTTTTAATGTGCACTAACTTACCTTGCTCTATCTGCGCTAAGCGGATATTGGTGCCGCCTACATCAGCGACAAAACTAACATTCATGGATCAGTCCTTACCGGTTAATAATCCTGCCCAAAGAATAAGGAACAAGCGCCTTGCTCCGCGCCTGTAAGCGTTGAACGCATGCCTGCAAACATTTCGCGCCCCATTCCCACTTGATGTTGTGCAACGTCGGTTACCTTCGCTTCACGTTTCGCTAAATCCGCTGTGCTGACCAACAAATTCATTACCCCAGTTTGGGTATTCAGTTCGATTAAGTCGCCAGATTGCACCTTCGCTAACAATCCACCTTTGCATGCTTCAGGTGTGACATGGATGGCGGCCGGTACCTTGCCCGAAGCGCCGGACATGCGACCGTCCGTTACTAAAGCAACTTTAAAGCCTTTGTCCTGCAACACCCCAAGTGGCGGCGTTAAACTATGCAGTTCTGGCATGCCAATCGCAGACGGCCCTTGAAAACGCACAACCACGATACAGTCTTTATTTAAATCACCGGCTTTGAAGGCAGCGGCTAACTCAAATTGATCTTCAAATACCACGGCCGGCGCAGTGATTTGACAATGAGTTTCACGCAGCGCTGAGGTTTTCATCACCGCCCGTCCGAGGTTGCCATGTAAAACAGACAAACCACCATCAGGTTTGAAGGGTTGCGCCACACTCGCCACGACGGTGGGGTCAAATGATGCGCTTGGGCCTGCTCGCCATTCTAATTCACCGTCTTTCAAAAACGGTTCTTGGGCATAACGCTCTAACCCTTGACCACAGATAGTATTTACATCGTTATGTAATAAACCCGCGTCCAATAATTGTTTAAATAACAAAGCCATTCCGCCGGCAGCAGTAAAATGGTTGATGTCTGCAGAGCCATTAGGATAGATACGGGTTAACAAGGGCACGGCATTGGAAATATCGGAAAAATCGTCCCAGTTGATGATGTAACCCGCTGCTCGCGCCACGGCGACTAAGTGCATGGTGTGGTTAGTTGAACCGCCCGTTGCCAGTAAACCCACTAAACCATTCACGATCGCCTTGGCGTCAACAATGTGGCCAATTGGCATGTAATTGCTGCCAAGATCAGTGATGCGGGTAATCTGTTTGCCCGCTGCATCCGTTAAAGCACTGCGCAGGGCAGTACCTGGGTTGACAAAGGATGAGCCGGGTAAGTGCAAGCCCATAATTTCCACCACCAACTGATTACTGTTTGCGGTGCCGTAAAACGTGCAAGTGCCGGCCGAGTGGTAAGACTGCGATTCTGCTTCAAGCAACTCTTCACGCCCTACTTTGCCCTCCGCGTAGGCCTGACGTACTCGTGCTTTTTCCTTGTTGGGGATGCCCGAAGGCATGGGCCCTGCAGGCACAAACACCGTGGGCAAATGGCCAAAACTTAAGGCACCAATCAATAGCCCAGGTACAATTTTATCGCAAATACCCAACATCAATGTGCCATCAAACATATTGTGAGACAGCGCTACAGCGGTAGAGAGGGCAATGACATCACGGCTCATTAAGCTTAAGTCCATGCTTGGATTACCTTGAGTCACACCATCACACATAGCCGGTACACCACCAGCAAACTGGGCGATACTACCCACCGACGCAATCGCTTTTTTCAGTTGTGCTGGGTAAGCGTCGTAGGGTTGATGGGCAGAGAGCATGTCATTGTAAGAAGATACGATGGCAATGTTTGCCTTGATCATGGAGCGCAAATCGGCTTTTTCTGCAGCCCCACAGGCCGCAAAACCGTGAGCTAGATTACCGCAAGACAACACACCTCGATGTGGACCTTGTAAGCGCGCTTTTTCAATTTTTGCCAAATAGTCTGCACGAGGCTTTTGGCTGCGCTCAATAATGCGCTCGGTGACTTCTTGAATCAGGGTATTCATAACTCTCTCCTAAGGGGCCCACATCAATTCAACATTGGCGTGCTTAAGCACTGCTCGAATTGGCATGGCTAATTCATCATCACCAGCGAGTGCTTTAGCCAACACATCTTTTTTACTGCTGCCGGTGAGGTGTAAAAATACATGTTCTGCGCGCAACAAAGCTGGCAATGTCAATGACATGCGCTGGTTGGGTGCAGTAGTCGGTTGCACAGCGATAAACATACGCTTTGAGCTAAGGTCGAGGCCTTGGGCAATCTGCGCAGAACAGGGAAACAACGAAGCCGTGTGACCGTCTTCACCCATGCCTAAAATAACCACATCAAATGGTTGTGCAACTTGGGCAAAGTTGGCTTCACAGGCCATCACCGCATCTTCGGCATTGGCATGCTGGGTTTTCAACGGTACAAATTTGGCTAGACTGGCGCGGTTGACCAACAAGTTAGCCCTGAGCATTTTTTCATTCGACGCTTCATCGTCAGGGCTAACCCAGCGCTCATCTGCCAAGCTAATTGATACGTTTTCCCAAGCTAAATCAACCTGAGACAGGGCATTAAACAACGCGGCTGGCGTGCGCCCACCAGACACAATCAAACTGGCGCTACCCCGTTTATCGATGGCATCACGCAATAAGTGACTGATTCGCTCACAAAAAGCACTGTTTAGTTGTTCTGTCGATTCAAATATTGATTGCACCAAAGCCATTATTTTTTACCCATTCGGCTTTCATACCAAGAACGGTTTTCTCTGGCCAATAGGGCAATGGATTCCACTGGCCCCCAGGTACCCGCTTGATATGGCTCAGGCGGTTCATTACTTGTGCGCCACGCACCAATAATGCTGTCTACCCATTTCCATGCGGCTTCTACTTCATCACGGCGCACAAACAGTGCTTGATTGCCCAGCATCACTTCGAGTAGTAATTTTTCATAGGCATCAGCAATACGTTCATCTTTAAAGGTTTCAGAGAAACTTAGGTTAAGACGGGACTTCTGCAAATCCATTGACCCGGTGCTGGTCAAACCCGGCACTTTATTCATGACCGTGACTTCAACCCCTTCATCAGGCTGCAAACGAATAGTCAATTTGTTGGGTGGTAATTGCGGAAAACTATCTTTGAACAAATTGTGCGGTTGGCGTTTAAAATAAATAACAACTTCACTGGTTTTACCGGGTAAACGCTTACCCGTGCGCAAATAAAAAGGCACCCCTGCCCAACGCCAGTTATCTAATTCAACTTTGATGGCAACAAAGGTTTCGGTTTTACTGCTAACGTTTGCATCCGGTTCGTCCAAATAACCTGGGACTTCTTTGCCCTTGACAAAGCCACCCACGTATTGACCACGTACGGTTTTTTCGCGGATATTGCTGGCATTGATCGGACGTAAACACTTGAGTACTTTGAGTTTTTCATCACGAATGCTGTCGGCGTCAAGATTGGCCGGTGGCTCCATGGCGATGAGTGTCAAAATTTGTAATAAGTGGTTTTGTACCATGTCGCGCATTTGGCCTGCTTCGTCGAAATAGCCCCAACGGCCTTCGATTCCCACTGACTCGGCAACACTAATTTGCACATGATCGATGCAGTTATGATCCCAGTTGGTGGCAAAAATCGAGTTGGCAAAGCGCAGTGCAATCAAATTCAGTACCGTTTCTTTGCCAAGATAGTGGTCAATGCGGTAAATCTGCGATTCATCAAAAAACTCAGCAACATGGTCATTGATGACTTTTGATGATGCCAAATCGTGACCGATGGGTTTTTCTAATACCACACGCATATTTTTGCTGATGATGTTGGCGGCTTTCAGGCCTCGGCATATATCACCAAAAATAGAAGGAGGTGTGGCAAAGTAACACACGGTCAATCGGTCAGACTTGGAAATTTGTTTGAAAGCTGCGTAACTTTTTGCATTTTTCATGTCGACACAAGCGTAAGCTAGCTTGCTTGAAAAACGTGCCCATGTTTCTTCACACAGGCCACCTTTGGTAAAGGTTTCAACGTTTTCTTTCACCAAAGCAATGTATTCAGCTTCACTGATCTCTTGACGTGCAACACCGATAATTTTGGTATCAGCATGCATCAGATTGGCTTTTTCTAATTGGTATAAAGACGGTAACAATTTACGGCGGGCTAGATCACCCTTGGTACCAAATAAAATAAAATCACAAGGTTCGAATGCGTTTTCCAAAACCATTTTCATCTGCCTATTTGCTTAAACTAAAAGAATGATTGCGGCAATTTAACCTAACACGACCAGAATCAAGAAGAAATTATGCTAAAACTTAACACTTAATGTAGTAATTTTACAACTAGTGATGCAATTTAACGCCCTATCTAGCGTGTTATTTGCCCGAAAAACCCGCTATATTGTATGTTTTCCTGTCAATTAATTACAACTTTGATACCCAACGATGGCATTACAGTGCTAATGTTAGGCATTCTGAAGATAATTATAATTAAGTTTTTGTAGCAAGTATGAATATTCTAGAAAAAATAACCCAACACAATGCTGCTTTCAGTAAATCAGAACGCAAAGTCGCCCAAGTCATCCTGGCCAACCCACAGGCGGCCATTCACAGTAGCATAGCCACCTTAGCCAAAATGGCTGATGTGAGCGAGCCCACCGTCAACCGGTTTTGTCGACGCCTTGATACCAAGGGTTATCCCGACTTTAAATTGCATCTAGCGCAAAGTTTAGCCAACGGTACGCCCTACGTGAACCGACATGTGGAAGAGCATGATGGCCCTGAGGAATACACCAAAAAAATCTTTGAATCGACCATGGCATCGCTGGAAGTTGCCCGTCAATCAGTGGATATTCCTACCATCAATCGCGTCGTAGATTTGCTGACTCAAGCCCAAAAAATATCGTTTTTCGGACTCGGGGCGTCGGCCTCAGTGGCCCACGACGCCCTCAATAAGTTTTTCCGTTTTAATGTACCCGTGGTGTATTTTGAAGACATCTTGATGCAACGCATGAGTTGCATGAACTGCACCGAAGACGACGTGGTGGTACTTATTTCGCACACTGGCCGCACCAAAAGTTTGGTGGAAATTGCCCAGATTGCGCGCAGCAACGACGCCACTGTAGTAGGCATTACCTCGAAAGACAGTCCCTTGGGCAAAGAATGTAATTTGGTTTTGTCGTTAGACGTGCCCGAAGATACCGACATGTACATGCCCATGGCATCACGTATTGCACAACTGACCTTAATCGACATTTTGGCAACGGGTTTTACCTTGCGCCGGGGTAACAAATTCCGTGAAAATTTAAAACGGGTAAAAGACACCTTACGCGGCTCACGCTTCGACAAAAAACACGAATAAAACATAGCTGCAGCAGCGAAATTTAACATTTAGTTAAAGTTTTTTGGGGAAAGATTTCACTTTAAGCCCTGAATGCACTACCATTTTGTAATTAAATTACGAAATGATCTGTAACTTTCAGTCATTTTCGGGCTTTCCGTATGTCAACTGCGGTCCCTACACTGGTTACACTAATTCAGATTTAACCTATATTTCGTCACGTTCATCAGCACACTCAAGGCAAGGCAAAGTAATCATGTTAAGACGAACAAAAATACTCGCAACTCTCGGCCCATCCACAGACTCAGTTGAACAGATTGAAGCCATACTGGCAGCGGGCGCTAATGTGGTCCGAATGAATTTTTCCCATGGTACAGCCGAGGATCATATCAGTCGTGCTAATCGAGTCCGTCAAGCCGCCAAAAAACTCGGTAAGTACGTGGCTATTTTAGGCGATTTGCAAGGTCCTAAGATACGTGTAGCCAAATTTGTGAATGGCTCGATTGTGCTTAAGATTGGGGATGCCTTTGTTCTCGATGCGGATATGGATCGCGCCGCAGGCAATCAACAGGCGGTAGGCATAGATTATAAAGCCCTGCCGGGCGATGTGAGCGCCGACGACATCTTGCTGTTAGACGATGGACGTATCCAACTCAAAGTATTGGAAGTGCAAGGCAATAAGATTTTCACGACGGTAACCGTAGCGGGCAAATTGTCAAATAATAAAGGGATAAACCGCTTAGGTGGCGGCTTGTCTGCTGAAGCACTGACTGAAAAAGATAAAGAAGATATTAAAACGGCAGCCAAAATCGGCGTGGATTATTTAGCTGTTTCTTTCCCACGTAACGGTGCTGATATTAAATATGCCCGGCAGTTAGCCGAAGAAGCTGGCTGTTATGCGATGATTTGTGCCAAAGTCGAACGTGCTGAAGCAGTAGCAACCCAAGAAGCCATGGACGACATCATTGAAGCATCAGACGCCGTGATGGTGGCACGGGGTGATCTGGGCGTAGAAATCGGTGATGCAGAATTAGTGGGCGTACAGAAAAAACTCATCTCACGTTCTCGCCAGCTGAATAAAGTCGTGATTACCGCCACCCAAATGATGGAATCAATGATCACCAGCCCTATGCCAACACGTGCCGAGGTCATGGACGTGGCCAATGCGGTATTAGATGGCACTGACGCCGTCATGTTATCGGCAGAAACAGCTGCCGGGGAATTTCCCGTTGAAACGGTAGCGGCGATGGCGCGTGTTTGTCAGGGCGCAGAAACTCACCCCAGTGTGAAAATTTCTAAGCATCGCATGGACGAAAGTTTCAGTTCGGTCAGTGAAACGCTAGCGTTAAGTGCTATTTATGCTGCCAACCATCTACAAACCATCAAAGCGGTGGTGGCCTTGACTGAGAGTGGTAGCACACCGCGCCTAATGTCGCGGATCACCACGTCTTTGCCCATTTACGCCCTATCTCGTCATGAAAGCACCCTGAATATCATGGCATTGTATCGTGGGGTTAAACCGGTTTTCTTTGATTCTCGTGGCAGCGATCCGGGGCAACTGAAAAATGACGTGGTGGCGATTTTGCTAGAAAAAGGCATTGTCGAAAAAGGTGATATGTTTGTGATGACCTATGGTGACACCATGGAAACCGTAGGTAGTACCAACGCCCTGAAAATAGTCACGGCTTAATCCTTAAAACATATACCCGAGCCTTTTACCCGCCAAGCGAACTCAAATGAGTTCGCTTTTTTGTGCCTCATACTATCTAGCTATAGTGTTTTATTGCCTAAATAAATGAATGCGTGGCGCAGAACGATCTACACTCTAGCCTGATTAAAACAGGAGTATAAGATGAACGAATCTAAAGAATTTGATCTGATTGTCTACGGTGCGAGTGGCTTCACCGGACGTTTGGTTGCCGAGTACTTGGTGCAACACTATGCCAACGATAGTTCCCTCAAGTGGGCCATGGCTGGCAGAAGTACCACTAAACTAGCCCAAGTTCGAGATGAAATAGGCGCCCCCGCTTCAACCCCTTTAGTCAAGGCAGATGCCGACGACTTGGCCAGCATGCAAGCCATGGTAGACCGTACTAAATTGGTCCTAACTACGGTGGGGCCTTATCAGCTTTACGGCTCACAACTGGTAGAACTGTGTGCCAAAAGCGGAGTGGACTACGTTGACTTATGTGGTGAACCGGTATGGATGCGTGAAATGATCGACGCTCATGAACAAACTGCACAGGCCAGTGGAGCGCGCATTGTATTTTCCTGCGGGTTTGACTCTATTCCTTTTGATTTGGGTGTCTTTCACTTACAACAGTTGGCTAAACAGCAGTTTGGCAACATGGTTCCTCGCGTCAAAGGGCGAGTACGCAAAATGCGCGGGACCTTTTCTGGTGGCACGGCAGCAAGCTTGAAGGCAACTTTGGCAGCGGCAAAACAAGACCCGACCAAAATGCAATTGTTGCTCAATCCCTTTTCACTGACACCAGGTTTTCAGGGGGCACCACAGCCACCGGGTAATAAACCATATTTCGATGAAGAATTGGGCAGTTGGGTGACAAACTTTATCATGGCCGCCATTAATACCCGCAACGTGCACCGTTCAAATCACTTACTTGGTCATGTGTATGGCAAAGACTTTGTTTATGATGAGATGCTGATGACCGGTCCCGGCGAAAAGGGTGAGGCGATAGCCAACGCCGTGGCGACTGACAAAAGTATGGGGGGAGACGGTGGCCCCAAACCTGGTGAAGGGCCCAGCAAAGAAGAGCGAGAAGCAGGTTTTTACGACGCCTTGTTTGTTGGCATCAACCATGATGGTAAACAGATTAAAGTCAGTGTATCGGGTGAGCTAGATCCGGGCTACGGTTCAACATCGCGCATGATTGCCGAAAGTGCAATTTGCTTGGTGAAAGATCAGGTTGATACTGCTGGCGGAATTTGGACCACTGCACCGGCGATGGGCGAGAAATTGATCAAAAGACTGGTGAGCAATGCTGGCCTGAAATTTACCTTAGAAGCCTAATAACATCACTCTGCACCTCGTTGACTAGCGGGGTGTTTTAAAATAAGTCCATAAAAAAGCCCTAAATATGTTTAGGGCTTTTAAGATTTTTATGCGTTTTACAGCAACCGCTAAATGTCTTTTAGTTGCCTTAATATTCCCACCAACTTTGCTGCCACCACTCTAAAAACTCTGAGAAGTCGATGGAGCCATCTTGGTTTTCGTCAATCAGGTTAAAGCCTTCCTCGACATGACTGGCTTTCGTTTTAGGTGACAATACCGTTAGTAAATCAATAAATTCAGTTAGGCCTATCTCACCATTGCCATCGGTATCAAAGAAATCAAATTCTTTACGGATTTCAGCTACCTTTTCAGCTGATAATTGCACTTGTTCAGACATAGTTATTTCTTTTTTAATAGTGTTATAGTGAGTTTACCGTTTAACTCAGGCTAGTGTCTACTGACTTAACCGTTGCTTTTACCAAGGGCTGTACGCTGCGCCCGGCGCACAGCGGCTTTCTGTTGACGACGCATTTTTATGGCACGTCGTGCATCCAAGCCCAAGTGCGCTTCTTCTCTGGCTTTGGCTAAATTGACTTGTTTTTCACGTTCGCGAAAACGGGCAAGTTGCTCATCACTGTGTGTACCCTTGCACTTTGGACAACTCACCCCTGATTCATAGTCCGGGCTAAGTTTATCTTCTTCGGTAATGGGTAAACGACAGCCATAACATTGATCGTAGTGACTCTTTTGTAAGTCATGATTCACCGCAACACGATTATCAAACACAAAACAGTCGCCTTGCCACAAACTCTCTGCCTGTGGCACTTCTTCTAGATATTTTAGTATGCCGCCAGCAAGGTGATACACCTCGTCAAAACCCTGCTCTTTTAAGTAAGCAGTGGATTTTTCACAACGGATCCCGCCGGTACAAAACATGGCGACTTTTTTGTTCTTTGTTGGATCAAGATGGTTTTTTACGTATTCAGGAAATTCGCGAAACGACGCCGTTTTAGGATTTATCGCGCGCTTGAAGGTACCTATTTCAATTTCATAATCATTACGTGTATCGATCACGGTAACATCTGGATTAGCAATCAGGGCATTCCAGTCAGCGGGTTGTACGTAGGTACCCACCGTGCGGCGCGGATCGATACCCTCAACGCCCATGGTCACAATTTCTTTTTTTAATTTTACTTTGATGCGATGAAAAGGTTGAGTGTCATCAAGGGACTCTTTATGACTGATGGGATTGATCCGCGGGTCAGCGTTTAACTGCGCCAGCAATTCATCTATCGTTTCTCGGGTGCCCGACACAGTGCCGTTAATTCCTTCATGGGCTAATAACAAGGTGCCTTTAATATTCCGCTCTTCCATAAAGCGTAGAAGCGGTTTTTGCATCTCAGCAAAATTTTCTAGGGTAACAAACTTATATAAGGCACATACCACAAATCTTGACATACATTTTCCTTGCGAGTTGGGACGTAATCCCAGAGCAATAGTGCGGTGTAATCACACCGAGTTAAAAATCGACGCGGAATTTAGCAAATTAACTGGTATTTTTCCACCTTAAACGCCGCATCATGGTTATCCACTCTCGGCTGTATTTTTAGAGAAATCGTCATGATCAGCGATCCAAACCGCGCAGTTTAGGCTATATATCAGTAACAATACTGAGTAACACCTTGATTTATTGGTAGTTAAGCAATACATCTATTATCAGCTACCACAATGCTTTTTAAATGAAGCTTTGATAAGTCTGCACGGGGTTTAGTACACACATGGTTTGGCAAAAACTTCGTATGCTCTACAAAATACCTACGCTGGTAGTGTTAGCGATTGTTTGGTATTTGCAATGCACTATGCTGGCTAGTGCAAATCAAGTATCACTTGATGTAAAACAGCAATATGCCTCGGATGACGGCGATGTGCTAAATGGCGATGCTGGCGATGCTGGCGATGCTGGCGATGATGAACTTGCTTTGCTGAGTTATGCCACTTCAACCATTGATTTAGGGCCTGTCGCACACACCACCAACTTCAATATAAGCAACCGCACCTACAAAAATATTGCCTCACAATCGCGCGCTCCCCCGAAATCTCATTAATACTACAAACAAACAGACGTATTATTTAGGATTGGAGAGTTGGCCATGGCCGCTTATAAACCATTAGCATCGTTACCCCTTAGTGAAGTAAAAAAATTACATTTAAATGAGTTGGCAGAGCCACTCAGCCAAGATAGCCCTGCCAGTTTTGTGATGACAGATTTCACCCGCCGTAGTCCCCGCTTAATTGATAGTGGTACCAGCGTGGATCAAGCCATTGAGATCATGCAAAAAGTGCATGTGAAATCAAAATTGGTGGTGAATGAACATCTCACCCTAATCGGCATTGTTAATCTGTCCGATTTGTTGAGTCGCAAGGTATTAATGGTGGCCAGTCAAAAAGGCGTGCAACGGCAAGACATCACCGTGGATGACATTATGGTTAAGGTCGACGAGTTGCATGCTGTCAGGTACCAAAAGGTATTGACCAGTAAAATTGGTGACCTGTTGGTTACGATGCAAGCCTTGGGTGAGTTACATCTATTGGTGATCGACAATGACAAGCAAATTCGCGGGGTGATTTCCGCTGTTGATATCGGCCGTGCCCTGCACATACCTCACAATGTGAATGTGACTGCGCATAGTTTTAGAGATGTCTTTAATGTGTTGCATGAACACAGTGAGCTTAATTAACTTGCATCTCAATGCGGCGTGTAATTAGGTGAGTGATGAAAGAGAGGCTGGTCCTCTCTTTTTTATTTTTCCATCACCACCATGCTCAGCATTACTACGCGGTGGCTGGCAATGGACGAATGTCGTCGAGGATATCAAAGAGTAAGGTTTCGTCAGTTTGTAACGCCTGTTCACTTCTGTTTTTGAAACGTCTTTGTGTGCTCAAGGCACAATTATCCAGAATATCATGGGCAATAAATTTAACGTCATTTTGCAGTGCCAATGGCTCTGGGTGCATGCATAACCACAACCGCGCATCATCAACATGGCCAGCCTGAACCAATTTCTCGGTTTGGGCGACCTGTTGCCAATAATCAGGGTGGGCGGCAAGAGGAAGAGGGCGATAATGGGATATAGGCGCTAATATCTCGGTAAGACTTTTACCGATTATTTTGTTTGGTTCAATATAAGGGCGTTGCAAACAGTCTGCTTCAAGCATAGCCATAAGCAGCGCAAACTTTGCACCTTGGGCTGTGGCTTTATTCAGACTACCGCTATATTCAAAGTCCGCAAGTTGCGGCCCAAAAACGTAATCTGATGTCTTGTCTAGCCCTGACTCCACTGTCGCTCACTATCTGAATAATCTACTAAGGTTATCGAATAATGTGGCGCAGACTTGAGGATTTGCTGAGTTAAAATGAAAAGCTGAGATGTATGAATGAGGTGTTTTTAAGGAGGATTGCCAAAAAACTCACCTGCTTGTGAAGACGTGCTGTCTACAATCCCTCATCAATATGACGTTGTAGCGAGGCGGCAAGCTCTCCTGATGCTTGCATATTGGCAATTATTTGATCCAGTGCCATTTTAATCTCGACTAACTCTGGGCGCAGAAAGATTGATAAATCGGTGACATCCACTGGCTGTGCTGAATGATAAATAGTGACATCGGCAAATGCCTGAGAGGCTAAAATAGTATTGGCGTTGTACTCGTGCATGATAGCGAAATCACAGCGTTTTATTTTCAACATGTTCATCATGCTCAACTGAGAATCAGAGTCGATACGATGAAATTGCTTATTGTCGAAAAAAGCTTGCACAGAAGGGTACAGATATCCACGTCGTGTGCACATTAAAATCCGAGATAGACGAGTGAGATCAAAATCTGGTGGAAAAGGCGTCATCGCGTAAAGGAAAGTGCGATGAAGGGCAATGGGTAAGCTGTGAATAAGTTTTTCTGGGTGGGAAAGCCAGCGTTCACTGGTGAGAAAGGCGTCAATTTTTCCGTCATACAAAAATTTTTCCGTGCGAACACGAAAAGAATCCACGTACTCGATAGATAAATTTTTAGTTCGACCCAATTGTTCAAGTACGTCATTGATCAACCCTTGATAGTTTGGATTGCCATCCGACATATACAAATAGGGGGGAGAGCCAGGAGCGTTAACACCAAAGATAAATTTATCTTCAGCCTGTGCCGTCAAAGCACCACTTAACGTGACGATTAAAACCCATATTGCCATTGGCTTTAGTCGCCAAAGCCATGGCCTTTGACGCTGTAAGAAGGCAGTGAATTTGCATCGTTTAAACATAAAAGTCCAGATCAGAAAAGACAGTAGCGATGATAAATAATTTACACACTATAGTGAGTATTTGGCTGATTGCACATTCCCTTATCAATTAGTCTTGGTTGAGGAAGTTAGCTTGCGTCAAACACCTTGTACAAACCACCTGCTTCAGCAAACTGAATTAAAAAAGCAATGAGCACAACCTAGCGGGTGGGCACGAGTAACTGCGGATCTAAACGCTCGGAAAACCAGTTGATGCGCCAGTCAAGATGCGCGCCCGTTACTCGCCCTGTTGCACCAATCTCGGCCACCAGTTGACCTTGCTCCACTGTGTCACCCTCTGCAACATGGCTTTTACTTAAATGCAAAAACGTTGAAGAAACGCCAAGACCATGATCAATGATCATGGTGCCGCCAGAATAATACATGTCGCTCACCCATAAAGTCACCACACCACCGGCGGGGGCATAAACTGGCGTGCCAACCGGGGCAGCCACATCAAGGCCGTAGTGCGGATTTTTGGGTTCACCATTAAAGACTCGCTGGCTACCGTAAACCCCACTAATCGGTCCTTGGGCAGGCCAAATAAAGTCCTGCATGAAGTTAGCGTTGTCGGTTTGGATCTTTCTGGCTTTGCCCAAAAGTACATTATCTTGACGAATACGCTCGCTCACCTCTGCTGGAGGGCTAACGTATTTACTCGCCACCCCTTCAATGCGTTGAACAGTGTATTCACGAGGCTGCAACGTGACGACTTGCTGTTGGTTTTGCCCGTTGTTGTCTCGCCATGTAAGTTGATGTTCCAGCGAGGCATCACGGCCAAAACCGATAGCAAAATAGCCTTGTTTGCTTACTGCAACCGGCTCACCGTTAAGTCGCAAATCTGCCCCTTGCACTAATTGCCCACGCAACAATGCACCTTGTACGTGGGCTCCTTGCAGGTCAATCTGTGCTAGGCAGGCAAAAGACACACTTAGCGCCCACAATATTGCACATAATCCTAGCCTAGGCATACGCGATGGCGCCTTTACCCACACCTTCAAACGCCAAGACTTTGTAAGTGTGCTGTTTGCCCATCTTTTTATGTTCATCTGCCATAAATTGCGCCAAACATTCTACGGTGGTGTCAGTGTCGATAATTTCTGTTTCAGCTTTTGGAATGGCCAATTCAAAACGCCCCTGCGAGGCTTCGTATGCAAATAACCAATGGCCACTGAAATCACTATTGTCGAGACTAAAACACACGGCATTTTCAGCGACGATGTCTTCATGGGAGCCTATGTAGATGTCCTGCCAACGTTTCGCCCAATACTGCTGAAGTTTGACACTGTTTTTGTCGTCCTCAAAAACCAGCACTTTCGAGCGATGCCCATGGGCAATGCGTTGACAATTACCATCGTGTTTTTTCAAGCCGTGGGTGTAGTGATAATACGGCGAATCGATAATTTCACTGCGTAGATTCAGTTCAATACCCGCTACGTTATCTGGCAGGTGGGTGGCAATCACGTCTTTTAAATAGTCACTGACCGACGGCATAGTCACTTCTTCAGCATATACAAAAGCGTAAGCATCATCGGGGCAATGCAGATGAATGGATAGACCGTGAGGACGCATAAAGTCGACTTTGACGGTGTCATTTTTATTGTCACGCACAATTTGGCTGAAAGGATGGTCAACCGGCACCAGCAGCTTGTGGTCGATATGTTGATCAATTAAGTACTTAAGCTGTTTTTTTACCTTGGCAAAATCGAGCACCATGCTTTCTTCATTGAGGTCACCGTTGAGGATCACGTCTACAATCCAGCTTTCACCCACCATGCCGCGTTTCGGGCACAAATAGGAAAAATCCATCACGGTTAAATCATTTACAAATAATTGCATGCTTGGTTCTGCTTCTCACTGCTTAGTTCTATCAAGTATATCGACGGATTCTCATCTGTCAGCTTTAGGCTTTGCTTAATTGGTCTTTTAAATTGGGGGGAATGCCTCTGATCATCAGCGTATCACTGCCTGCATCATAACTGATGCGATCCCCCAATAAATGGCGTTCAAAACTGAGACTCACCCCTCCACCCTGACCGCTGAACTTGGCCAAGTTTTTCAGCGCACTGCGGTCTGCCTGAAAATGTGCTTCAAGCGGTTGTTCGGCGCTTTGGTTGAACTGCTCAAACGTGCTGTGGTGTTGGGGTAACTTACTGGCTAATTCTGTTATTTGAATGTCGTCACCCTGCTCAAGTTTTTCTTTGTAATAATCAGCTACCGATTGTCGCGCTTGATGTTTTTCTTGAGGATCGAGTTGTTCTGCAGCCAGAAATGCATCCACTGTATGCAGTAATTGTTTGTTCTGTTGTTTCACATCAACCAATTCTTGGCAGCCAATAAAATGCATGAAGAAATCCGACACTTTACGACCCATGCGCCCCTTGATAAAACTGATGTAACGTTGCTGCTGCGCCATAGTGGCCAACTGAGTTAAGTCAATTCTCACCGCCAACTGCATTTTTGCCAAATCAAGGTGATCGCTGCTGGTTAACTCCAGTTGACTATTTATCTCCACATGCTGCTTGGTATTTAAAATAGTGATCAATAAATAGTCGGTGGCTAAAAACTGGTAGTGGCTGAAAATAACAAAACCGGTTTCCACACTGGCGGTGTCTAATAGGGATTTTTTTAATTGCTCGCTGGCTTGCACACTAAAGTCAACAAACCCGAGCTCGCCTTGCAACATATTATCCAATAACAGCGCAAAATTGTTGTCCGATTTTTCTGCCGCAAAACACCCTACCCCTTTGGCTGGTTTTAGGTTGAAAGCATGATTGATCTGTTGCGCTAGGTCTTCAATGGCCGGATTAATCTCAAAACAACTGGTGCGTGGCACTAACACCAACTCTTGCTGCTGATTAATGCGCAGTTGATGCACAACAAAATTATGGATTAGAGCACTCACGGGACTTCCTTATTAAAGCTATTTATTACATTTTCGCGAATTGGACGAGGTAGGGCAGCATGATTATTCGCATTTTAAGCTGACCATTGTTACTATCTCGCCCATTAACGGCGCTTTTAATTGCAGAGCTGGCGACGATGCCTCAACAATCAAAATATACAGACACTCAGTTTGAAACCATCATGCATGACATTATTGTGGTGCTTGAAAAACATCAGGTGCATCGAGACCTGTCTTTAATGGTACTCGGCAACATTCTTACCACCATATTCCAGCAACAAGTGCCTGAAAATCAGCGCGCCAAAATGGCCGAACAGTTTACACAAGTGCTGCTTAAAAGTATCAATGGAAAATAAAAAAGTTCTATGATTTTAGTCGAAACGCCGCGTCGCAAGTTGGTCACCCAACTCGTCAGTTGGGGACATTGGTTTGCTCTGCTCAACATATTTATCGCCATCATTATTGCGGCTATTTATATCTTTAACTCGCCAGGCCCAGATACCTTGTTGGGCACGGTTTATTTGTTTGCCACTTGGTTCAGCCACATTGGTTTTTTGACTTTTATCGGCTTTGTGATCTTTATCTTACCTCTGTGTTATTGGGTGCCCAAAGCCAAAGTAGTTAAAACCACTGCATCAATCTTAGCCGCACTTGCCTTAGCACTGCTGGCCTTAGATGCCCTGCTTTATACCAAGTATGGGGTGCACCTAAGCATCAACTCAGCAAATTTAATTCGTACCGAAGCGCAAACCGCCTTAGCCGAATTTGGTTGGCAGCAATGGGGCTTTTTTGTGTTGCTGTTTATGGTGTGGTTGTCGTTTCAGTTAATTGCCGCCAATGCGATTTGGCAACGTATCGAGCGTTTACAACGACGTAAATTGGGATTACCCATCACGACGTTTTTTGTCGCTTGTTTTGTCAGTAGCCACACCATGCATATTTGGGCTGACGCTAACCTTTATCAACCCATTGTGCGCCAAGACGACATGTTTCCGCTGTCTTACCCGGCAAAAGCAAAAACCTTGTTAGCGAAATACAATTTGCTGGATATCGAAGACTATCAACAACGCAAAGAATTGCAGTTTAACCAAAATATAACCGGCATCAACTACCCCACCGATCCCCTGTATTGTCCCGTCGACAAAACTAAAAAAGTGGTGATATTAATGGTCACTGAGGGTGAGTTGCCGGCGAGTTTAGCTGGGCTGATGCGGGTTGACCATCACTACGGCGTCAATTCAAATTTAGTCAGTGGCATTGACACCGTGCTCTACGGTTTGCCCGAGCTTTACCATGCCGCATTACGCGACTATCCGCCAATTCTGCTTGAGTTGCCAACAACCCAAGGACTGAGTGTGGCGTTGTATGGCAGTGATGTTGGTGAACAAACTAAATTTGCTCCCTATAAAGTCAGTTGGTCAGACTTTAAACAGCAAATAGACAGTGCCAGTGCTAATTTAGCCATCGGTTTCATCAGTGCATCGCAGCTAACTGAGATATTTAACACCGCGCTGGTAGACAATTACAAAGTACTTGTTAGTCATTTCAGTGCAGCGCCAAATTTCAACCAAGGCTTGATGACCAACTTCAGTGTCAATCACAGCATTTCCAGTCGTGAAGACCTAGCCCCCACGGCTTTGCAATTGCTGGGATGCAATGCTAATCCCAAAATATACAGTACTGGCAGTGCCATGATTGACAACAGTCAGAGCGATTACGTGGTCAGTACACTAGGTAGCAAGGTATTGTTATTCACCGCGACACAGCGTATCGAGGTGCTGAGCAATGGTAACGTCAAGATTTTCGATTTGCTCTCTGGTGAAGAAGCGTTTAACCAAGTTGATACCAACATTTTGAGTCAAGCTATAAAACGGTTGAGTCGTTTTTCAGCGAAGAAGATCAACTAAGGCATGTTAGTGCTTTGCTAATACACTAATGCTGAAATCAGCCGTTACCGTTTGCAGGTGTTGCCGTAAGCGCTGTTTTTTCTCTTCTGAAATACTCCAGTAGAAAGGCGTCATCATTAGCAGGTTGTGGCGTTGCTCTGCGTTATGCAAAGCGATCACAAAACGCAGTCGTTGATGCTCTAATAGACGAAAACCCTCAGCAATGTTTAGCTCTGCACTATGCTGCTGAGGTGTGTCGTAGACCATGGATTTAAGCTCAAACAGATGATCGCTGGCCGGATTAATGCTCAGCCAAAGTCCGTTATCTACCAGTACTCGATGAATTTGAGCACTGCTCGCAGGGGCAAAAACTTGCACAACGGCGTGCTGACTGTTCGCTGCTAGTGGCAGGTCAAAGGTACTCGCCACCGCAAATTGTATATTTTTGTGTTGCTTGGCAGCTTGTTGCACCGCCGCTTTTGATATATCGATGCCACTGGCTTGCACCATGTAGCCTTGGCTTTTAAGCTGCGCCAAAATCGACCCCATGTAATAGCCTTCTCCACACCCTGCATCAAAAAACTGCCATGGTTGCGACACAGACCGCGTATCCATATTTTTTTGCAACACCTGTGCTAAGCGTTGAGCTAAGGCTTGATAATGGCCATGTTGCAAAAACCCCCCGACGGGCCAAAACCATGTCTTTGTTATCGCCGGGTGATTTACTGTTTTTGTGTTGTGCGAGTAACAGATTGACATAACCCTCTTTAGCTTGATCAAAACTATGACCATTGCGACAGCGCCAGGTAGAGCTGTGCAGCTGAAGAGCCGTTTTACACGCAGGGCATTGCCAGCTTGCTGGCGCAGCATTGAGAAGAGTCATGAGTAGCCCATTGCAAAGTCAAAAGTGCGCAGTTTAACAGAATTTTTTGTGAGCAATCAGTGCCTCCTTGCATCTGAATACCATTAACCGTCTATTGCCAGTGACACTCGGTCAAAGGGAACGTTGCGGCAAAAGAAGCGAGGCATAATCACAAGGAATTAGTTCACAACTATGCTATTTTGCTTGCCCTAAACCCTACACCTTACAACTTACACCACTTAACGTTTTTTTGATTAGGACTACTATGATCCCTTGGCAGCAACTCGGCAACGCACAAATACCTAACAATGGTGGCGAACTTAAGTTCTCGCAGCGAGGAGACGAGTTTTCCATCCGCTTGTCGGGCATTCGCGGCGAGTTGATGAACAGCCGTGTCTACCATTCAGAAAAAGTACTCGCCGAACTTGGCTGCGCACATTTGCCATCACAGCCCCATGCCCATGTACTCGTTGGTGGGCTTGGTATGGGCTATACCCTTGCCTCTGCCCTCAAATCAGTCAGCACTACTTCACACGTAACCGTTGCAGAGCTAATCCCAGAAGTAGTGACCTGGAATCAAGGGCCATTAGGGCAGTGTGCTAACTATCCCCTCAATGATCCGCGCACCAAGGTACATATTGGCGACGTTAAGGAACTGCTTGTCGCTGGACAGACCCAATTCGACGCCATCCTCTTGGATGTTGATAATGGGCCTGAAGGTTTGACCCATAAAAACAACAACTGGCTCTACTCTGAGCAGGGTTTGCAAGCGATATATAATACGCTACTGCCAAAGGGAGTATTAGCCGTGTGGTCTGCAGGCCCCGATTATTTGTTTAGTGTGCGACTAAAAAATATTGGCTTCAAAGTTGACACTAAAGTGGTGCGTGCCAGACCCGGCAAGGGCAGTAAACACAGCATATTTTTGGCAAAAAAGAACTAACACACAGCAAACTGCGACAGACTGATGCTTGTTACCTCGATTTGGTATTGATCTTTATACCTTGTCACCCGCTCACATATTTAACTCTCCCAGCGCTTTTTTTATCATGCGTAGCTAACACAAAAGTGTCTGCAAAAGAGGATGAATACCATGTTGAAACGGTTATTCGCAAAAAAACGCAAAAAATCCAGCCTATTTATCGCTGCTGCTCTGATGAGCAGTGCCTGCGCCACCACCTTGGTTATCACCATGCAAGAAGGTTGGCGCACTGAGTCAAGTCTGCGCACGACCACCGCAAAAGGTGGAGAAGTGGCAGAAATCATTGACGATTGTTCAGAATCCCTCACCTATGCAAATGTCACGGAAGCCATGTTACCGTGCATTAAACGGCAAACCATCGTTGTAGCAAAGCAAGATTTGCCCTATGACTCAAGGTCTGAACATGACGATCTTATGCTCATGGAAAAACCATTACCAGCAGAAGAAATCTTACGTGGTGATGGCTCAGAGGATGACTTGGTACTGAGTGAGAAAGCGCGTAACACGCCTGACGAAGCGAGTAAAAATCTTGCATCGGTGCATGCAAATCCGCTCAACGGGGGTAATCGCCAAGGGCAAACTAAGCAAAAATCCGAGCAACTTACACAGACAAAGGACTTTGCTGGTGTTGTCACTTATTCAAGCAATACAAACGCGTCGTTGTTTGCTCTTAACACCTTGGGCACGCAATCCAAACCCCTAAATCAGACCTTAAACACCGCAACACAACAAGACGACACAAGTCAGCAAAGCAACAATAGAGACGCCGAAAATGGCCTGACTGCTGATACTGGCTCTAACGCTGACACGTTGCCTACCATAACGTCTGGGTCTGTCGCAGATTCACCCGCTGAAGAAAGGCAAATTGATAACTTGGTAGATAATAATGAGCAGCGTGAGATCACTGATAATCAAGTGTTGAGTGGCAACGTAGTGAATAATGGCATCATTAACATCAGCCCTGACAGCTTATTAACCCACAACGGTACCTTGGGTGGCTCAGGTGTTTTTAATGGGCTGACGTTAGTGCAAGACGGTATCATTGCCCCCGGCAATAGCCCAGGTTTGATTACTTTTGATGACTTAATTTGGCAAGATATTGAGCTTAACATTGAGTTAGCTGGCAGTAATCAGGCCGGTGTCGACTACGATGCCATTCAAGTGAATGGTGATCTGCAAATCATCGGTAGTGTGGATATTTTTATCGACCAAACCGTGGATTTTGATCTTGAAGGCAGCCGATTTTCAATCCTTACTGTCAATGGCGATATTCTCAATGAATCGGGTCTCGTGGTGAACGACCCAAGCATCTTAGCGTTCAATATTGACGAGGGCTTTGATTTAAATTGGCTAAAAGAAGCCGAGGGCTGGAGTTTAACCTTGCTCGCCAGTCTCAATCCGCTGCAGGCTAGCACTACTGTATCTGAGCCTTGGCTTCTGCTGTTATTAGTGTTGACAGCAATCTGGATAGTGACTTCACGCCGGATAAGTCAGGGCCATCAGCCTGACTGTCATCCTTCTCACTAAACTGCTTCTTATTTAACTTTCCAATAGCACGACACGGCGTTTTCCTTGGGCAGATTGCTTACCAAGGAAGACGCAGTGTTGGCTGGCTATTGTGAGTTTGTTAGCAGGCAACCATCTAACAAGACAAATAGCCCTTAGCTTGTTATGCTCATTGACGCCAAACACAAAACTGACATAGTGTGTTGGCATGCTAGACTAAACGCTTGAAAACGTTGACTAATCTTGACTGCTGACTGATTTTTATAAAGAGGTTTTTCTGAATACTCGCTGGATACTGTTACTGATATGGTTTTACTGCAGTGCAAGTATTGCCGCTGAGGCAGTGTGGCGAGGTCAAGAGCAATTATCACTCGACGATGTCGCTGAGTTTACTGTGACAACTGAGGCGCAACTTAGCGGTAATGAAATATGGCAGAGTAAAGACACATTGCCAGCGCACCACGCTAATCAATATTTGCATTTTCGGCTGACCATTGATAACCAATTAGACAGCGATGCAGATGTTCGTTTTATTATTCCTTTTCCCGCGATCAAACAACTGACGGTGAAAATTGGCGACGCTATCTGGCAAACAGGGGATGCCTTGCCTTTTAACACGCGCGCCATCGAATCGCCCGACTATGTGTTTCCTGTGCACATAAAAGCTCACACAAGCGTGCCAATATCCGGTTCAATGTACGGCGAAATATTACGTTATCAACTGTTGTTAGCTGACCCGCTCATTTCTGAGGCTCAGTACCGTCGAGCCTTGTTTCGCGACATGTTGTTTTTTGGTGCCATGACCACCTTGTTTGTGGTCAGTCTGATCATCTTTTTTGCGACTCGTTACCCAGCTTATCTTGCCTTCGCTTGTTTCAGTTTTTCTGTCAACGGCTGGTTTTTTCGCGTCTTAGGTTATGGTTTTGAAACCCTGTGGCCCAACGTACCCGCCATCAACGACCCTAGTTATGGCATCTTACTCTACAGCATCATGCTTTCTTCTGCGTGGCTCAATGAAACCATCCTGAAAAGGGTCGATCGCCCGTTGAAATTGCAGGGTTTATTGCGCTACTACACCTTCGCTTTGTTAGTCGCAGGGCTTTTCTCATCTTTGTTTTTGCCCTTAAATATTACCCTTATCTTACCGTTATTGTGGTTTTTCCCCTTTATCATTCTGATGTTTGTCATCACCTATCTTGAGTTCAAGGATGGCTCCATCAAAGCCCGTTGGTATGCATTTTCGATGATCCCCATCGTCACCGGCGCATCGGTAGTGGTGTTGGCGGGTCTAGGTTGGTTTCTTGCTATTGATCTACTGCTGAGCATGATGACGGGTATATTTCTCACGTGCTTGATGTTGACGGTCATGATTTCCACTTACCTGATTAGACTGCTGCAAAGCCAACGAGATTCAGAACATAAACAAGCAGAAAAACTGGAACGGTTGGTAAAACAACGCACCCAAGAGCTACAAGCATCCAATCGTAAACTGAACGAATTAGCTTCTATTGATCCACTGACGGCCCTGCCTAATCGCCGCAGTTTAGACCGCTTTGTTGACGAATGGCTGAGTCAATCAGCATTAGGCTTGGGCATTGCTATTTTGGATCTTGACTACTTCAAGCGCCTCAATGATACCTATGGCCATGACGTGGGGGATCTTGCCTTAGTGGAAGTGGGTAAAGCCTTACAACCGCTGAATGATGAAAATAATATTGCTGGACGTTTTGGTGGTGAGGAGTTTGCGATCTTTAAACACGCCGCAAACGAAACGAATTTTTATCCTGTGCTTCAATCGGTGCACCAACGTATTCAGCAAATTCGCTTAGTTGATTACCCTGATATCAGCTTAAGTGCTTCCATCGGCTGGGTTGTGTCTCGGCCAAATGAGAGTATCAGTGATAGTTTTAGACGTGCCGACCAAGCCTTGTATCAGGCCAAGAGTGAAGGTCGTAATCGAATTGTCTGCGCATCAGCCCAGGGTGAGTTAACTTGAGGGTATGGCGGCTGAATATGCTAGCCGCCAGAGCCTAAGTGCAGGACAAACGTTTGCGGTTGAATTAAACCCGCGTCCCGCCGTCCAGTTCTAAAGTACGACCGGTGAAATAATCATTCTCAAAAATAAATTTTGCCGCATGGGCCAGTTCAGTCGCTTCCGCTAAGCGGCCGGCAGGCACACTTTTGATGAACAATTCCCGCATCTCAGGGCGCATTTGCTGAGCCATCGCAGTATTCACCAAACCGGGCGCAATGCATCCGGTGCGAATACCAAAACGAGCCAGTTCTTTGCCCCAACTTACCGTCATGGTGGCGACGGCCGCTTTGGAAGCAGAGTAATTGGTTTGCCCCATATTGCCGGCCCGAGAAACTGACGACAGGTTGATAATCACACCCTGACTTTTAGTCGCAATCATCTGCGCCGCCGCTTCACGACTACACAAAAAAGTACCCGTGACATTGACATCGAGTACCGACTGGAATTGTTGGCGAGACATTTTATCCACCACTACACCATCTTTTACTTTTAACAACATGCCATCACGCATGATCCCAGCACTATTGATCAAACCGTTTAATTGACCAAACTCCGTCACAATGGCAGCAAAAGTGGCCTCGACTTGTGCTTCGTCAGTCACGTTGACCACAAAGCCTTTGGCCTTGATTCCCAAACTACGCAATTCAGCCGCTGCGGTTTCTAGGCTGTCTGCTTGCATATCTAATAAGGCGATGTGGGCACCCTGTTGCGCGAATTCTTGAGCCATGGCTCGACCTAAGCCTTGGGCTGCGCCCGTAATGGCGATGACGGTTCCTGCTAATTTCATGTTATTAACTCTTTGTTTTACTGAACAATTTAAAAATACTGGAGAAGTCTAAACGCCCATTGCCTTGCAAGCTATGCATGCTAAACAGACTATGTGTTAACGACCCCATGGGCGTAGACGATTGACTTTGGATAGCGGTATCCATGGCTAGACCGAGGTCTTTTTTCATCAAATCCACCATGAAACCACCCTGATAGCCTTTAGACGATGGCACATTTGGCATCACATCTGGGCAAGGATTATATAACTCTAAGGTCCAATTGCGCCCTGAACTTTGCAGCATAATATCTGACATGGTTTTTGGATCCAGGCCATTATCGACGGCCAACTGCAGAGCTTCAGCGGTGCCTACCATCAATACCGATAGCAGCATGTTATTACAAATTTTGGCGATTTGCCCAGCACCAACCGCGCCTGCGTGGAAGATATTTTTGCCCATACTTTGCAAAATGGGTAACGCAGCTTGGTAGCATTTTTCGTCACCACCGACAATGAATGTCAAGGTGCCAGCTGTGGCACCTCCCACTCCGCCCGAAACGGGTGCATCAATAAACTGCATGCCTGCGGCGACCAGTCCTTTGCCAACGGCTTGTGCGCTGGCAGCATCAATGGTACTGGAATCAATCACTAAACAATTTGGTTTTAATACACTGACCAGACCTGGCTGCTGATCGTCACCCAGATACAAAGCTTTTACGTGTTTGCCCGCTGGCAACATGGATATCACCACATCTGCATCCTTGACAGCATCCATGGCGGAACTTGCGGCTCGTGCTCCTTCGGCCGCCAGTTTGGCAAGGGCCTCGGGGACGAGATCAAATACCGCTAAATTAGGGTAGTGTCTCAGTAAATTAAGCGCCATGGGTGAACCCATATTGCCCAAACCAATAAACGCGATGTTTGTGGTACGACTGAAAGGCGAAGTTGACATAAGTTTAGTCCTGACCAAGATTTGTTAGTGGGTGCTTACCGTCGCGCCAAGGCGAGGTAAAAAAAGAATCAATACACGTTTGTGGCACATCTTCCAAGGTAGAGTACAACCAACTCGGTGCACGATCTTTGTCGACCAATAACGCTCTTACCCCTTCCTGAAACTCACCTAACATGCCGCAGCGGCATGACATAATCAGCTCCATTTTAAAGCAATCGGCTAGACTCATGGTCGCACCACGCTTAAGTTGTTCGAAGACCAAATGCGCGCTAATGGGTGAGCCTGCCGCTAAAGTAGCTTGCGCTTTACGCAACCAAGAATTGTCAGCACTTGGCCAAGACTCTATTTGCTTAACCGCAGATCTTAAATCATCACATTGTGCCAAGGCATCCAACTTTGCTTGCATGGCGGGCAAAAGCGCTGGACTCGCTTCTTCGCTAACATAACTCGCTTGGTGTTGGCACAATTGAGTGAGTAACACATGATTCTGCTCGGCAGCTATACGCCAATCAGCTTTTTGCAAGACAGTGAGAAAGGCATCTTTAGTCTCGTGGGGTAAATAGTAGTCCGCTAAATTACAATACAAGGCATCGGCGGCATTGAGGCTCGCCGCGGTTAAACCCAAAAATAAACCACAGCCCGCAGGCATTTTATTTAAAAAATAGCTGCCTCCCACATCAGGGTAAAGGCCAATGGTAATTTCGGGCATGGCGATGCGTGACGTTTGGGTAACGATGCGATGGCTTGCCCCACTCATCAAACCCAACCCGCCCCCCATCACAATGCCATGTCCCCAACATAAAATCGGTTTGGCGTAGGTATGAATAAGGTAATCAAGTTGGTATTCGTGAGTGAAAAAATGCGCAAGCTCCGCCGGTACCTCATCGCTTTTTTTATCATGCGCTTGCATGGCGTGATACATGGCCACTACATCACCACCTGCACAAAATGCTTTGTCCGATTGACTGTCTAACAACACCATGCAAATCGCTGGATTATGCTGCCAGCGTTGTAATTGCTCATGTAGTAGCGCAATCATCTCGCTATCAATGGCATTGAGGGCGGCGGGTTTATGTAAACTAACATGGCCGATAAAACAGCCATTGTCACAGGGCAACTCTGCACAGACTACCTTGGCGAGTTCAGTCATCAATGTCATGCTCCAGTAAGAGATTAAAGAATATCGCCCGCCCCAGCGGCCAATAAACGCCGACCAATGATCAAACGCATGATTTCATTGGTGCCTTCCAAGATCTGGTGAACACGCACATCACGTACGTGGCGCTCTAAGGGATACTCTTTAATATAGCCATAACCACCGTGTAGTTGCAGCGCTTGATTACACACCTCAAAGCCCACATCGGTGGCAAAACGCTTGGCCATGGCACAATAGGCAGAGGCTTCAGGGTCTTGTTGATCCAGCTTAAATGCCGCTAATCTTACCATCTGTCTTGCCGCTACCAGCTCTGTAGCCATATCGGCGAGTTTAAATTGCAGGGCTTGAAAAGCGGCTAAGGGCTTACCAAATTGACTGCGTTCATGCATATAATTTTTTGCGGTATTCAAGGCTTGCTGAGCAGTACCCACAGAACAGGTGGCAATATTGATGCGCCCACCGTCTAAACCTTTCATGGCAAAGGTAAACCCTTGGCCTTCTTCACCCAGCAAATGGTCGAGGGGAATACGAACGTTATCAAAGGTGATGAGTCGCGTAGGCTGAGCATTCCAGCCCATTTTTTCCTCAGCTTTACCGTAAATCACGCCCTCAGCATTGGCCGGTACCACAAAAGCTGAAATACCTTTGGCACTGGCATCGCCGCTGCGCGCCATCACGATCAATACTTCGGTCTCACCTGCCCCTGAGATAAACATTTTTGAGCCGTTTAGCACATAGTGATCACCTTGTTTTTTGGCGGAGCTGCGCATCGCTGAGGCGTCAGAACCAGAACCAGGCTCGGTTAAGCAGTAAGAAGCCAACCATGCTCCCGTGGCCAGGTTTGGACAATACAACGCTTTTGCACTTTTAGTGCCCCACGTGGCTAACATCCACGTGGCCATATTGTGAATGGTTAACATCGCCGTGGTGGTGGTACAGCCCATCGCCAACTGTTCAAAAATAATCGACGAGTCAAGACGACTTAGCCCCAAGCCCCCCTCTGATTCTGGCGTGTATAAGGAACAAAAACCCAACTCTCCCGCTTTGTGCATGGTCGCTTTTGGGAAAAAGTGTTCTCTATCCCATTGTGCGGCAAAGGGGGCTAATTCTTGTTCAGCAAATTGACTGGCGGTTTCAGCAAACGCACGCTGCTCATCAGTAAAATTAAAATTCATCGCTGCTCCTTATCACTTAGCGCAAGTTGATGGTCATATTCGGTTGCTCACCAGCGCCACTGTGTGCATTGGCTTCTTCATCAAACCAACGCGCGGTAATGGTTTTGGTTTCGGTATAAAAGCGAATCGCCTGTTTGCCATAGGCATGCAAGTCACCGTAAAACGAATTCTTCCAACCGGTGAAGGAAAAGAACGGCAAGGGTACGGGAATGGGTACGTTGATGCCCACTTGTCCCACTTCAATTTCATGCTGATACTTGCGTGCCGCTCCACCGCTGCTGGTGAAAATCGAGGTGCCGTTACCATAAGGATTGTTGTTCACTAATGCGATGGCCTCGTCGAGGGTATCCACCACCATACAACAGAGCACTGGGCCAAAAATCTCTTGTTGGTAAATACTCATGTGGGTTTTCACCTCACTGAAAACGGTTGGCCCAACCCAGTTACCTTGTTCGTAGCCAGCCAAACTGAAGGTCGAACCGTCCACCAAACATTTAGCACCTTGAGCCTTACCCTCAGCAATTAAAGCCAGGACCTTTTGTTTGGCTTGTGGGCTGATAAGTGGGCCAAAACCTGATTCTGCGTCATCCCAAATACCTGGTGTTACTTTGCTGATCATGCCTGCTAACTCGTCAATCCACTCTTTCGCTTGTCCCACAAACACCGCAACAGAAATGGCCATACAACGCTGCCCCGCTGCGCCCACCGATGCCCCTACCAAGTTGTTGAGCACCTGTTGTTTATTGGCATCTGGCATAATGACTGAGTGATTTTTTGCGCCGGCAAAACACTGAGCACGTTTCATGTTGTCGGTGGCCGTTTTGTAAATATGTTGCCCAACTGGCACAGACCCCACAAATGATACAGCGCGAATATCGGCATCATTGAGCAAGTAGTTCACTTGGTCTTTACCACCGTGTACCACGTTTAACACCCCAGCTGGTGCGCCGGCTTGAATAAACAACTCCGCCAATTTCATGGGTGTGAGGGGATCTTGTTCAGAGGGTTTGAGAATAAAGGTATTGCCGCAGGCAACGGCCAGAGGAAACATCCACAAAGGGATCATGGCTGGAAAATTAAAGGGGGTAATCCCCAAACACACGCCAAGTGGTTGAATGTAACTGTAGGTATCGATGCCACGGGCAACGTTTTCAGCGGTTTCACCCATCATCAACGCAGGCACATTCATGGCTTGTTCTACAACTTCAATCCCGCGCCACACGTCCCCCTTAGCATCGGCAAAGGTTTTACCGGTTTCTTGACTAAGAATGGTGGCAATTTCATCGTGCTGTTCTTTTAACAATTGTTGGTAGCGCATCATGACCCGCGCCCGCTCAGGCACCGGCACTTCTTTCCACGTTAAGAAAGCCTGTTTCGCTGACGCTACCGCTGCAGCCAATTCAGCATCAGTAGCACAGGGGCACTGGGCTATCACGCTGTTGTTGGCGGGATTCGTCACTTCAATAAATTGGCTAGTAGTGGAAGGAATAAATTGACCGTTGATCAATAAAGGAACGTGTTGCATAAATCACCTTGTTTGCGTTAGCCAAATAGATCATGGCGACTGTTAAAGATTTGTTAGTGAGATTAACAAAGTTTATGACCTTTACGTTAACGTTAACTTGAAAAATATTTTACTGGGCTGCCAACTTCTGTATACATTCACTAGGCACAGAGACAGATTCAGCCCATACAACTCAATGCACTATTAGCAACAAGACAAACTGCTCTGCAGTGTCATTCCATAGATAACTTCTTGATGAAAGTTGATTAGTGCAACTGTAGGGCTATAAAAATCACGCTAGCATCTGTTTACCAGCCTGCTATGCTGCTTTTCTCAGGACATGGAATAAAACAAACGATGCAGTTAGAGAAACTGAAAGTTGCGGTAGTAGAAGACAACGGTATGGCACGTACCAATATCCGCAATCATTTGCTCGACATGGGTTTCAATGATATTGGCTGTTACAGCAATGGCAAAGAGCTGCGTAGCAATGTTAAGTCACACAGCTTGGATTTGTTACTCTTGGATTTTCACTTAGGGGATAACAAAAATGGTGTCGAAGTATTACAAGAATTGAAACAAGACGGTTTAATTCGCCACACCACCTGTGTCATGTTTATTACCTCTGACCGCCTTCCTCTCATCATCGGGCAAATTATCGACGTGCACCCTGAAGCCTTGGTGATCAAACCCTACACCATTCGCCACCTCGAAAAAAACATCACCAACTGCATTCGGCTTCACCAGTTTTTACTACCTGTGTATGAATTGATGGATGACAACAACTATGCCCAAGCGCTGGTGATCGTTGATATTCTGTTAGATAAAGGTGAACAACAACGCCAATACGGTGCATTGATCAAATTAAGGGCGCGAATATTAACCAAGTTAAAACGTTATGCCGAAGCGGTGCAGATATATCAGCAAGTATTAGAGGGTTCAGACAAAATTATTTGGGCAAAATGGGGCTTAGTGCACAATTTGTTTTTGGACAATAAGATTGCTCAGAGCCAACAAATACTGCATGAACTCACCAAATCCCAACTCACCAGCATCAAAGCCAGTGAGTGGTTAGCACGCATTTGTATTGATAATAATCAATACAGTAAAGCCGAGTCGCATTTAACCAAGATCCGCGATGGTGACTTATCACTGTCTGCCACAAAACTTAAAGCTTACATTTACCAAGCACAAGATCGTGGCCAACAAGCCATTGAACTATTAAATAAAAAGCGAGAATCGCAGCGCTCTGTACGGGAAAGATTCGACGAAATCACCCTTGAATTAGCGCGTTGTTATTTATTGGAAGCACAAGATAAACCAGAAGAAACAGAAAAACCGGAAATTGAAGTCGCCAAAGTGTTGATCGGGTCAGTCCGCCGCGCTGGCGCCCATCCCACCTTACGTCTGAAAAAAGATTATATGCAAGTAGCGACGGCCTTGGCGGAAAACAACCCAGAAAAAGCCAAAGAGTTATTGGCGCGTCCCGGCATGGATGAATTGCAACAGGCTGACATTGCTACCCTGCATGACGCCATCGTCAGTCATCAAACTCTCGGTAACCTAGTACGTGCTCGTGAGCTATTGGCCATGAGCCAACGTAAACTGCAATATATCGACGAGAGCAATGAAAAAACTATTGCCAGCATGTTGGTCTCAAAAAGTGCTGAGACCATTGGTGATCAAAAACCCATGGCCTTGAATTTCAACAAACGCGGACAGCAGCATTATGCACAACAGCGTTTTGTCGAAGCCATTGACGACTTTTACAAAGCGTATCAGTTATTTCCGCGTGAACTGGCGTTTAGCCTCAACTTGTTGCAGGCCTTAGTGGATGCCGGTGTCACCCAGTACAAGACACTGCATACCCTGGATTTTCTTAATGAGTTACAGCGGCGCAAACTTAACGCCACCAACAAGCAGCGGCTCGAAGAAATCATCTCACGGGTGACCAAAAAACAAGGGGTGTTTTTTGCCGACCAAGCCAGCAAAGCCTAGCGATAAACATATTGCGGTAAAGATACAACGATAAAAACGACAGCCATAAAAGTGCAGCAATAGAAGCACCATCAATGCCTAAAACCGGCTTTTTTGCGATTATTTTAGTTTTTTTGTTTGTGGCTGTCCCTAATGCACCATGTCATCCGTCATCCTTATGTTGCTTCAGTCACACTATGCTAAAGCAATGATCCGCGCACTCACAGCGCCGGGTGCATCGACTACGGCAAAATTGCCCAACAGAGGAAACATAAAATGAATGAATACATGTTGTTATACAAGGGCGGCGATCCAGACTGGATGGCTAACACCAGCGCAGAACAGATGGCCGCGTCCATGCAAAAATGGGGAGAATGGATGGCCGATCTGAAACAGCAGGGTCGGCTGAGCAGTGGTGGCGCGCCCCTTGACTACAGTGGCAAACGTCTGAGTGCAGATGGGCTGGTCACCGAAATTTTGGCCAGAAAATTTAAAGAACTGGTCACCGGCTATTCCATCATCAGAGCAAGTACCATGGACGAAGCCCTAAACATGGCCAAGGATTGCCCGATCTTTCAGTACCCGAACATTGTGGTGGAAGTGCGTCAGGTCATGGAAGTGGGTTAAACCAAGGTACTCAAACGGGCTGTTGCAACAGTTCAGTAACGTGTTGTAACAGCACTTTTTGCTCTCGTGGCGTGCCGCCGCGCTTAATAGCAAGATTAACAAATTCATTGGCCAAGTCTTTTTGCCCTGCCTTGGCATGTAAAAAAGCCAAGGTAGCAGGCACTATGTGTGAGGTTTGTAAGCTGCGGTGGGTTTGTAGAGCACTGACCCACTCAATGGCTTGCTGAATATGTCCGGCGTACGCTAGGGCAATCGCCTGATTAATCCGCGCCACTGGCGAGTCATTTAACGCAATCAACGCGCCATAATGTTGCACAATATTAAGCCAGTTGGTGGTGTCAAATTGTCCAGCTAAACAATGTTCACTGGCAATTCTTGCTTCCAGCAAATAACGATTTATACCCGGATCGGGGTGTTGTTCGACACTGTGCAGCAAGGCCATAGCTTGCTGGATCATGTCCTGTCGCCACAGCGCCCGGTTCTGGCGGTCAAGTGGAATGGGTTGGCCGTCGATATCTACCCTAGCCGCAAAGCGCGCGAACTGAAAATGCAGCAAGGTCAGCAGCGAGGCACTTTGTTTGCACCTGAGCTTTTGGTGTTCGTTGATCAATGTTACCAAGGCCATGGCGTCGGTACATAAATCTGCATTAACGGCCAGTTTGCCCGAGGCATGAAAGCCCTCGTTGAACATCAGATAACACAGGGTATTTAGCTTGCTTTGTACCTCACCAATCTCTCCCGCGTTTGGCATGCTAAACGCCATACTGCTCACTTTGTCCTTAATCCGACTGAGGCGTTTTTTGACCGTTTCCACAGGCAGCAACAGGGCCCGAGCAATCGCCAAGGTAGATAATCCACACAAAGCTTTGAGCAAAAACGGTAAGACATGTTCGAAGGGTAAGTCCAGTTGGCAACACAAATACATCATGCGTAATTGGTCGTCACCAATGTGACTGGGATCAAAGGCCTCGCTCACCGCATGGCTCAGCGTCCATTCACTTTGTAGTTGCGATTGATAAGCCTGGGCATAGTGGCGCTGCGTTTTATCTTGACGAATCACATCGATGGCGCGGTTTTTACTGCATTGTACCAACCAGGCCGACGGATTATCGGGCACACCCTGTGTCGCCCAGCTTTGCAAAGCCTTACTAAAAGCATCTTGCAATACATCTTCAGCTAATTGCAGGTTGTGTGGGCCAAACAGTTTCAGCAGTACCGCCAGCAATCGACTCGAATGCTGGCGATAAAGACTTTCAATACTTTGTTCGAGGGTGACAATAAGTGCCTCGACTAAGGTTGCGGTTCAAGTTTTAACAAACGACCACCTTGGTCATCTTCTAATACAAAAATCTCGCCGTTGGGGCCCTCTTCCACTTCGCGGATCCTCCGTCCCCAAGCGTAACGTGCGGCTTCTGTGGTTTTAGTCATTTCATTTCCTGTGGTCTTTGCCATGCGAATACGGATAAGGGCTTGAGAAGATAAGCCACCGACAAACGCATCACCTTGCCAAGCAGGAAATACTGCGCCTTGATAAAACATCAAACCCGCAGGGCTGATAGCAGGCACCCAAGCAATTTCTGGTGCTTGATAAATAGGCATGCTGGCATGATCAGGGATCTTGGTGCCATCATAATGGTCGCCTTCCGATACCTCGGGATAGCCATAGTTGCTCGCACGTTGAATGCGATTAAGTTCATCGCCATGGCGTGGCCCCATTTCTAACTCCCACAACTGACCATTGCCATCAAAGGCGAGGCCCAAAGGATTACGATGACCCAGCGACCAAATTTGCTCTGTGACCTCTCCACTGCCGTAATAAGGGTTGTCACTTGGTACACTGCCATCGAGATTTAAGCGAATCACTTTACCCAAATTCATCGCCATATTTTGCGCTGGATTAAATTTTTGACGTTCACCCGAACTGATGAACAAATAGCCATCAGCTGAAATCGCCAAACGATGGCCGTAGTGGCCATGCCCTGTTACTTTTGGGGCTTGGCGCCAAATAATCTGTCTATCTTGCAAACTCGCTTGCTCACCGTTAAGGATAAGGTTTGCGCGTTCAACTACCGCACCGCTGAGGCCGTTGTCGTGTTCAGCAAATTCCACATAAGACAAATAGACATGTTTTGAAGTGGCAAAATCAGCAGCGAGAATAATATCCCCTAAGCCACCTTGCCCTCGTGGTGTCACAACAGGGCTGTTGGCCACCAAACTGCGTTTTTTCCCCTGCTCATCAAGTAGCCAAAGTTTGCCACTTTTTTCACTCACCAACGCTTGGCCATCAGGCAAAAACGTCATGGCCCAAGCACTATCAAAACGCTCAAGTGCTGTGGCGCGAAGTTTGACTGCATCGCTGCCAATCACTTCGAAGGTTGAATCGGCGGCATTCGCTGTTTGTATAGTCACATTGCTGGCTAACAAACTGACGTAAAACAAACCCTTGATATACTTCAACATGCTTTTTGCTCCAATGATTTCATTGCAATTTTGACTACGATACCCAATTGCTGCAGGTCAAGATAGCTGATGGGGTGGACTTTTTGCTATTTGCCCGCGTAATCGGTTTATTCAAGAGGTGCTAAGGGCACAGCCAGGTGTCAAACGAGACCTCTATGCTTAACTACGACAATCGCTGGCTAAACGCTCATAAACTTGTACCAAGTTGATTAATAATGATATTTTGCTTTTTCTGTTCTTACCTTAGGTTTAACCATAATGACACGCCATGCCATTGTTATTCTTTTGCTGCTTGCTGTTTTAAGCAGTTGCTCATCCTCAATTAACTCATCAGTAGCGAAACACTCTATGTCATCCACTGCATCACAACTTACACTTGAAGCCCTGTATAAAGATAAAAGCTATGAAACCAAAAAACTCGGCTCAGTGCGCTGGCTAGCGGATGGTGTATCTTACACAGCGTTAGTTGATTCAGCGGCACATGAAGAAGCCAAAGACATTGTGCGCTACTTGGCTGGTAGTGATGAACAAAACATTCTGGTTAGCGCAACGAGCCTTATTCCCGTTGGGCAAACCAAGCCCCTCGCCATTGATGATTATCAATGGAACAAGGATCAAAGTCAGTTGTTGGTCTACACCAATAGCCAAAAAGTGTGGCGTAGTAATAGTCGCGGTGATTATTGGTTGCTCGACATGAACAGTGGCACCTTGACCCAACTTGGCCAAACTGAACAGGCTCAACCTGCCAGCATGATGTTTGCTAAATTTTCCCCCGACGGTAAAGCGGTGGCCTATGTTCGTGATAACAACATCTATGTGCAGTCATTGGCCGACTTTGCGGTTAAGCAACTCACCCACGACGGTAAAGACCATGTCATCAACGGTATTTTTGACTGGGTATATGAAGAAGAGTTTTCCATCGCTGACGGTTTTCGTTGGAGCCCAGATAGCCAGAAAATAGCCTACTGGCAATTGGATACCAGCAGAGTTAAAACCTTCACCATGATCAACAACACTGATGCCCTGTATCCCACTTTGACCACCTTCCCTTATCCCAAAGCCGGTGAGCAGAATGCCACGGTGCGTATCGGTATCGTGACCTTGTCTACGGCCCAAACACAATGGGCAGACGTGCCGGCTGAAAGCGATGATTTTTATATTCCACGCATGGATTGGGCGGCCAACAGTGATGAGGTTTTGCTGCAAAAAGTCAATCGCTTGCAAAATCATAATGATCATTTTTTGGTGAATGTGCACAGCGGTGAGGCAAAAAATATTTTTGTGGATGCCGACCAAGCGTTTATTGAAAGTTACTACGATGTTAAGTGGTTGAACGAGGGGCAGCAATTTCTCAAAATCAGTGAGCGCGACGGCTGGCGCCATGTGTATTTGGTCAGTCGTGATGGTCAAAGCATTCAAGACTTAACCCCTGGCGCCTTTGATATCATTGAAGTAGTACACGTGGATGAAAGCCTAGGGCAAATCTACTTCACCTCAGGCAAAGACAGCGTATTGGAACAATATTTATATCGCACCAGCTTGGATGGCACCGGCAAAATCGAACGAATTACCCCTGCCAAATGGCGAGGCAACAACGACTATCAAATCTCTCCAGACGGCAAACTTGCCGTGCAAAATTATTCAGATTTTCGTACTCCGAGCCAATATCACATCGTCAGCTTGCCAGCACATGACATAGTGCGCACCCTCATCGACAACCACGAAGTGAGTGAAGCGCTAGCCAAGATTAGTCTGAGCGACATGGAGTTTTTCCAAGTACCAGGTTATGACGGTACACCTCTGGATGGCATGATCCTCAGACCCGCTGACTTTAATCCAAAACGTACTTACCCTATTTTGTTTTATGTTTATGGTGAACCCGCCGGGCAAACGGTAAAAAATAGCTGGGGACGCAGTGGACCTCTTTGGTTTGAGTATTTAACTCAGCAGGGTTTTATTGTGGCATCGATAGATAACCGCGGTACACGATCACCAAGAGGCAGTGAGTGGCGCAAGCAAATCTATCGCAATATTGGCACCTTGGCCGCCCAAGACCAAGCCGCCGCATTAGACGCCATGGCAAAACGTTGGTCGTATATCGATACCAGTCGAGTGGGGATTTGGGGACATTCGGGGGGCGGCTCCATGACCCTCAATATGCTGTTCCGCTTCCCAGACAAATACCACGTGGGGATTGCTGGGGCGCCCGTTCCTGATGTGCGTTTGTATGACACCATCTACCAAGAGCGCTATATGGGTTTACCCGACACCTTCAAAATGGCAAGTGGTTTGGATGCCTATGATCAAGCGTCACCCATTACCTTTGCTGAAAACTTACAGGGTAAACTGTTACTGATTCACGGCACCGGGGATGACAATGTGCATTACCAAGGGTCAGAGCGCTTGATCAATAAATTGGTGGCACTGAATAAACAATTTGAGTTTATGAGCTACCCCAATCGCTCCCACTCCATTACCGAAGGAGAAGGGACAACCCTGCATCAACGCACCATGATGGTTAATTTCTTCAAAAAGCACCTACGACCCGAATGAAGTGAGTCCTAGCGCTTACAAGCCAGTTCAAAGGAGACGAAGTGGCATATCCTGCAAGGTTCATCGGCAGTTTACTTGATGTTTTGCGAGAGGATTTTCAAATTGTAACGCTGCAGCTTGCGATAGAGTGTACGAGTACTGATTTTTAGCGTTTTTGCCATTGCTTCCGGTGTACCTACAAAGGTCTCACATAGATTGCGCAAATAGTCAGATTCCGCTTCGTCCAGCGACAAATGCCTGCTAGCACCTGATTTTGTGGGTGGTTGTGCATGCAACATCACTAAATCATCGATCTCCACCACATCGTCATTGGCTAACAAAGCGGCGTGTTCAATCAAGCTCTTCAATTCGCGAATATTGCCCGGAAACGGGTAGTCACTTAACATCTCCAGTGCTCGTCTGGAAAACGTTTTGTGCTGATAATCTGAATACTTTAAAAAGTGTTTAACTAATTCTGGGATATCTTCCTTGCGCTCCCGCAAAGGCGGCAAATGCAGTGGGAATCCGGCAATTCGATAATAGAGATCGCGCCTAAATTCGCCATTGTCTACCATTGTCAACAAGTTTTTATGGGTGGCGCAGACTAGACGAAAATCAGAGTATTTTTGTTTTAAGCCACCTACCGCGCGAAAAGACTGGGTCTCCAATAAACGCAGCAACTTTACTTGCATGTTCATGGGCACATCACCGATCTCGTCAAAAAATACTGTACCACCGTGGGCAATTTCTATTAGGCCTTTTTTACTGGTTGTCGCCCCAGTAAAAGCCCCTTTTTCATGGCCAAACAGCTCGCTTTCAAATAAGTTTTCACTTAAACCTGTGCATTCAATTACCACAAAAGGTTTGTCGCTGCGCTTACTTGATTCATGGACTGCTTTGGCCACCAACTCTTTACCCGTTCCTGTTTCGCCTTGCAACAACACCGCAATGTTAGATTGAGCCGCTCGACTAATTTGATTCAACATGGACTTAAACAGAGGGGATTTACCAATCATTTTATGCTGTGAGGATTCAGCAGCGGCGTAATCGATTTTGTTTAAAATTTCTAAAAAACCTATGGTTATCCCGTCTTCGTCTTTTACTGGTTTCATCAAAATATCGCAGTATGACTTACCTGCGCCAAGCGCGTGAATATGCACTGCGCTAGCAGCTCGCTGGGTGTTAACACACTCTTGTAAAGGACAGGCTTCTCCATGTTTGTCACAGGGAGATGGATTTTTATGCGATATCTCAAAACACTTACTTCGACCAACTTCCACTGCCACATCATAGGTATCGAGGTAGGCCTGATTGACGGCTTTTATAACGTAATCTGGCGTAATAAAAATCGTCGGCTTATCAATAGCATTTATCATCGATTGTACAACTGAAGTACTCATTAGTAGTCCTCGGGTGTTGTAAGCGTATTTGGTGGCATGCAAGCATACTGACATAAATGGCAATCATAAAAAAAATTTGACAAAAATGACAAAAATTTTATTCATGTAAATGTAGGAAATAAAAATAGAATAGCTAACTATATGATATTTATGGGTAATTCTGAGAATGTGTAGACTGGCACGTTTATTGTTAACAATGTATTTACATGAAAACAATGTGCAACGAATAGCGTTGCAGCCAAACCCAATCACGAGGATTACCCATGGCTAAAGTTGTAGTGTTAGGCACAGGTACAGGTGGCATGCCAGCCGCATATGAAACCAAAGAAATTTTAGGTAAAGAGCATGAAGTCGTTATGGTGAATGAACGGCCAATGTTTAGATTTGTGCCGTCAAATCCGTGGGTAGCTGTTGGCTGGCGTGAACCCGAGGCCATCGTTTTACCCATTGAAAAATATTTAGCTAAGAAAAAAATTGGTTTTATTTGCGCCCGAGTAGACAAAATTGATGCGCAAAATAATCAATTGATCACCAGTGACAATCAAACCATTGATTATGATTACCTGATCATTGCCACAGGCCCCAAATTGGCTTTTAGCAGTATTAAAGGCTCTGGTCCTGAAGGTTTCAGTCAATCTATCTGTACCTTGGACCACGCACAGCAATGTTACGTCGATTTTGAAGATCTTATGGCCAACCCCGGGCCGGCCATAGTGGGTGCGTTTCAAGGTGCAAGTTGTTTTGGGCCCGCTTATGAATATGCTTTCATTCTGGATAAAGCCCTTCGTGATGCCAAAATTAGGCATAAAGTACCGATTCATTTTGTTACCTCGGAACCTTACATAGGCCATATGGGACTCGGCGGAGTTGGAGATTCAAAAACCATGCTTGAATCTGAGTTACGGCAACGTGATATAAAATGGATTTGTAATGCTCAGGTCGATGAAGTGTTAGACGGTAAAATGTTGATCTCTGAACTCAACAGAAAACAAGAAATCGAGTTCTCCCATGAACTACCCTTTAAACATTCGATGTTTATTCCACCCTTTAGCGGTGTAGATGCGGTAGCCAACGTTGAAGGCCTGTGCAACCCCAAGGGTTTTGTGATTACCGATGAACATCAGCGTTCACCTATATATCCTAATATTTTCTCTGGTGGCGTATGTGTGGCCATTCCTCCGGTAGAAGTGACACCTGTACACACGGGTACACCAAAAACCGGATACATGATTGAAACCATGATGACCGCCATCGCACATAATTTAAAATCTATTATCGTGGATGGCAAAGAACCAAAAGCCAAAGGCACATGGCATGCAATCTGTTTAGCCGACATGGGTGACACGGGTGCGGCATTTGTCGCCATGCCACAAATTCCACCACGCAATGTTGCTTGGTTTAAAAAAGGCAAATGGGTGCATTTGGCTAAGATTGCCTTTGAGAAATATTTTATGCGTAAAATGCGCACCGGAACCAGCGAACCCGTCTATGAAAAATACGTGCTCAAAGCACTTGGCATTGAAAGACTCGAAGACGACAGCAAATAAACTCGCCACACCTGTGCCATATTTGACTTCACTGCGTCAAATATGGCACTACCAACACCAAACTGATAGTTGCAAAGCCCTATTTACTTAATAAAATCAACGATATCACTTGGCATAGTAAGTGCTAACCACCTATTAGTGACCAAAGGGAGTATGGTTGTGGCAACCACGTTGAGGTCGTCAACTTACCAACACTCTACATTTTGTAATTAGCTTATTTAACTGCTCTTAACTGTTATTGGAGAATACATATGGATTTAGATCCACTCATTCTGTCCAGAATTCAGTTCGCATTTGTAGTGTGTTTTCACGCTATTTTTCCGGTGTTTACTATCGGCTTGGCGAGCACAATTGCTGGATTTGAAACGCTCTCTTTTAAAACGAACAACCCTGTTTGGCAAAAATTATCAAAATTCTGGATCCAAGTGTTTGCCGTTGTGTTTGGTATGGGTGTGGTCTCTGGGATCGTCATGTCATTTCAGTTTGGCACAAACTGGAGTAACTTTTCTTATGCTACGGCTAACTTTCTTGGTCCGGTATTAAGTTACGAGGTAATAACCGCGTTTTTCCTTGAGGCGGCATTTTTAGGTGTCTTACTGTTTGGCCGAGACAAAGTGCCACAAGGGGTGCATTTGTTTGCAGCCATCATGGTGGCAACCGGTACGTTTATTTCTTCATTTTGGATTTTAGCAGCAAATTCCTTGTTACAAACCCCCGACGGTTTAGTGTTAATAAAAGGCATGTATCACGTGGTCTCGTGGACAGATGCCTTGTTCAATCCATCCTTTGCTTATCGCTTTGCACACATGGCGCTTGCTTCATTTTTGACGGCGTCATTGGTCGTGGCGGGTGTCAGTGCTTGGTTTTTAATTCAACAACGTGAAGTTGAAGCAAATCGTAAGGCCTTGTCTGTCGCTCTTTGGTTTTTATTAGTGTTGGCACCCACCCAAGCGGTTGTTGGTGATTTTCATGGTTTGAATACCTTGGAACATCAGCCAACTAAAGTGGCGGCAATGGAAGGGAATTGGGAAACCAGTAAAGGCGTGCCTTTATTGTTATTTGCTATTCCTGACAAAAAAAATCAAACCAACCACTTTGAGGTGAAAATTCCTAAAATGGCGAGTTTTGTGTTAACCCATGATTGGAACGGTGAAGTACCCGGCTTGAAAGATGTGCCCATTGAAGAACAACCCCCAGTATTTGTGGTGTTCTGGGCTTTTAGAGTGATGGTTGCATTGGGTTTACTGATGATCGGCTTTGCTATTTGGGGTCTGTTTTTACGCATTGGTGGAAAATATTACCAATCTACCTTCTTTTTAAATGGTTTGCGTTTAATGAGCCTTACACCCTTCTTAGCGGTGTTAGCGGGTTGGATTGTGACCGAAACAGGCAGGGCGCCGTGGCTTATTTATAAACAAATGACACACGCCCAAGGACTAACACCCTCCTTAACAGGCGGCATGGCGCTGTTTACCCTCATTGGTTACATCATAGTCTACGCCCTAGTGTTCAGTGCGGGGATCTATTACTTGCTTAAAGTGTTCCGCGGTGGTCTTGAAAAAGCCAACAAACCACACGAATTAGATAGCATAGAACGTCCTTCACGGCCATTTTCTGCTGCCCATGCTGCTTTAGAAGAAGGAGAAAAATAATGGAACAACCCTTTGATTTAACCCTTATTTGGGCAGGCATTATTGGATTTGGCATCATGATGTATGTGCTGATGGATGGTTTTGATTTGGGGCAGGGCATACTGTTTCCCTTTGCACCAGATGAACATACTCGTGATGTAATGATGAATTCTGTTGCACCCGTTTGGGATGGTAATGAAACCTGGTTAGTTCTGGGTGGCGCGGGATTATTAGCCGCGTTTCCTTTGGTTTACGCGGTGTTTTTACCGGCCTTGTATATTGGTGTATTTCTACTGTTGGCAGGTTTAATCTTTCGTGGCGTTGCCTTTGAATTTAGATTCAAAGCAAAAACCTCAAAATATTTGTGGAACTGGGCTTTCGCTGGTGGTTCTATTGTTGCGGCCTTTGCCCAAGGTGCAGTGGTTGGCGCTTATATCCAAGGTTTTAAAACTGAAAACTTTGTTTATGTGGGCGGTGCACTTGATTGGTTAACTCCCTTTACTGTGATGACGGGGGCGGGTCTAGTAGCAGGTTATGCGCTGTTAGGCAGTACATGGTTAATTATGAAATCTGAGGGAGAGGTGCAAGCATGGGCATATAAACTCACTCCCAGATTGTTAGCGGGTGTTTTGTTTGTATTTGCCGTTGTTAGCATTTACACCCCCTACGTAGATCCTCTAGTAAAATCTCGGTGGTTTGATAGCTTGAGTTTAATTTGGGCTTTACCCGTTCTTGCTATGTACTGTGCGTTTATAATCTTTAGATCAGTACAAAAACGGGATGAAGGCTTACCTTTTGTTGCCACCATGGGTTTATTTGCCTTCAGTTATTTGGGTTTGCTTGCCAGTAAGTGGCCTTACATTGTGCCGCCTAATTACACTATTTATGACGCGGCTTCTGCGCCTGAGTCTCAACTGTTTTTACTACTTGGTTTCCTATTTGTCATACCTATTGTGCTTGCTTATACCGCCTGGACTTATTGGGTATTTAGAGGAAAAGTTAAATCAACTGGCTACCACTAAGTTGTTTATTACTCAGAAGTTAATAACAAAAAATGCAGCAAGCTTTTAACCCGCCGGAATATGCTGATTCGAGACCTAAATCAGGTCTCGAGTTTTTAAAACTTCTCGCAAAACAGCAAAAAACAACGCTCAGATTGAGCGTTGTTTTTGGTCTGTTATCCAGTCTAAGTATGATTGTTCAGTGGTTAAGTTTAGCGTATTTAGCCCAGCAATTTGTTGTTCAACATGCGTCGTTTAACACATGCTGGTCAGCTATTTTGCTGTTTACAATCAGTACTTTATTGCGTCCTATTTTTTTTACGTTTAAAAATAAAAGCGCGCAAACTGCCAGTTGGCAAGCACGTCAGCAGGTTAGACAACATATTTTGACTCTGTGGCAACACAGTAGTCCCTTGAGCCAACATCAACATTCTCCGGCAGCAGCCGCCACACAATGGGTAGAAGAGGTTGAAGCAATGGATGGGTATTTTAGTCATTACTTGCCGCAACAAATGCTGGCCGTATTAATACCAACATTGATTATTATCCCGGTATTTTATTTGAATTGGATATGCGGCGTACTATTGCTCATCAGTGCACCCCTTATCCCGCTGTTTATGATCCTTGTAGGCTTGGGTGCAGAGAGTATTAATCAAAAATATTTTGTAATGCGCCAGCGTTTAGCTGGACATTTTTTAGATAGAGTGAAACATGTCACCACCATTAAATTGTTTAATGCCCAGCACAGTGTTTTGCTTGAGATTGGGCAAAAGAGTGACAATTACCGCAAAGTAGTCATGCGCACCTTAAAAATTGCTTTTTTATCTTCCACTGTGTTGGAATTTTTCACCAGCGTAGCGATTGCTAGTGTGGCAATTTATATCGGATTTTCTTTGTTTGGCGCCATCACGTGGGGGCCTTCTGCCCATTTAACGCTGTTTAGTGGCTTAGCTATTTTGTTACTTGCGCCTGAATTTTTTCAGCCCTTGCGCAATCTTTCACAGTACTACCATGATCGGGCAACAGCCTTGGCGGCCAGCAATAATCTAGTTTCAAGTTTGCAGCATGCAGAGAACAACGCTGCTGTATCTGCAAAAACAGAGAAATTGCCGTTGGCCTCAGAGGCCAAACTGCACTATCAAGCTAGGGACAAAGGACTACACATTGTGGATTTGTGTTTTGGCTACACTACACCACTGCAAAAAGCCATTAATATTAGTTTGGTTCAAGGTGAAATCTTGAGTATTTCAGGGCCATCTGGCTGCGGCAAGTCAAGCTTATTGCATACGCTTGCTGGGTATTTAACACCATTGCAGGGCCATGCTTTTTTACCTGTTGAGGATCTTACTGCACCCAAGATTGCCTTTCTGCCCCAGCACTCTTGGTTAATGCAAGATAGCGTATTGAATAACGTCTTGTTGTTTAATCCTAATGTGGATACTGCCGATCTCAATGCCGCTTTGCAGTCAATGAATCTATTTGACGACATCCAGCAGCGTAACATGGGCATAGATTCCTTGATCGCCGAGGATGGTTTGGGATTTTCTGGTGGGCAAAGTCAACGTATTGCCTTTATCAGACTTATGTTTGCGCCAACCCCCTTGATTTTACTGGATGAACCAACAGCAAGTTTAGATAGCCATCATCGCCAACTTGTTATCCAGCAGCTACGTGAGCTGGCAAAAAACGCCATTGTTATTGTTGCAAGTCATGATCGAGACATCCTTGAACTAGCCGATCATCATCTGAAATTGCAGGCCCCAATAGAAATAAAGTCGGATGTTAAACATGACGGCTGAGCAAAAACAAAGCTTGAAATATTGGATGTTGCGCATTCTGCGTTGGGAACCCAAAACGATTTTTTTCGGAATTTTATTAGCAGGTTTGACGGCGGTTAGTGGTATTGCCTTGCTGATGTTATCGGGTTGGTTTATCACTGCGTCGGCCGTCACTGGGCTCGCTATAGCCCTTGGCCTTGTTGCAAAACTGGACATTTATCTGCCCGGGTCAGGCATTCGTTTTTTTGCCTTGTCGCGCACGGTTGGACGTTATGCTGAACGTTTGTATAACCACAATGCGGTATTAACGCTTATCGCCAGCATTCGTCAGCAGCTTTTTGCAGGGCTTATCAGTCTGCCGAACAACGACATCAAGCAAACCCAAAACAGTGAATGGTTGAGTCGACTCACCGCAGACTTAGATAGCTTAGATAATATTTTGCTGAATATGCTGATACCTCCCGCCGTGGGAATGGTGGTTACCTTGTTGATTGGGCTATTTTTAAGTTTCTTTTGGCCAGCATTCGCGCTGTATTTTGTGGTGTTATTGGTGTTGATTTGTGCAGTAAGTAGCCTGTTAAATATAAAAGTTGGCCAGTCAGACAGTTATCAAACGGCACAATTACTGAATCATGCGCGTAGCCAAGCCATCGAACATTTACAAGGGCAGTTGGTGCTAAAATCAATGGCTGCTAATCAGCAACATCAGCAGCATTTGCTGCAAACCATCGCGCAATTTGGTGAGTTACAAAATCGACTTAAGCGACGCTTGGAGCATTGTCAGCTATTGCATAGCGTAGTGCTTAGCATCGCCCTGATTTTCTTTTGCCTTATGGCGTTTTATGGATTTCAGCAGGATTATTTCAGTGGTCCAATGGCCGTTTTAATCATACTGGCTTGTATTGGTGTCATCGAACTCCTGCAAAACTTACCTAGTCAGTTTAGTCAATGGGGTAAAACCACCTATGCAGCGCAGCGTTTGCAACCGCTGGCACAATTATCCAGTAATGATCACAGGCTGGCAGCACAAGATCAGCCAGCTAGTTCAACACCGACAAACGAAGAAGCTGGCTTCTCCTGTATCCGTTCCTTTGCAATGCACCTGTCAAAACACCCTTATATACCGGCTAGTTGTGAAAGCGTAATCGATATTAACTTAGGGCTTAATGACAAACTGTTAGTACTCGGAAAGTCGGGCAGGGGGAAATCCACATTAAGTGAGTTGCTCAGTGGGCAAGCCAATGTGCTACGTTTTAGCCAAGCTCAGTGCACAATTTTACTTAACGAACAAATGCTTACGCACACCAATATTGCCCACTGGCAAAATCAGATAGGTTATTTGAGTCAACAAAATACTATTTTAGCTGATACTTTGTATGCCAATCTCACCTTAGGCATGCCCAATTTAAGCAGCGCTGAGATCTTTGCCGCCTTAGATAAAGTTGCATTAAGTGAGTGGGTAAGATCGCTTCCGCAACAACTCGATACCTGGCTGGGTGATACGGGTAATCAATTATCAGGTGGTCAAGCCCGTCGAATTTGTTTAGCCAGACTCGTATTAAAATCCCCGCAATTTTTGCTTTTGGATGAACCCTTTAATGGTGTTGATAGCAACATGGCCGCCACGATATGGACAAACTTAAGCCCTTGGTTACAAGACAAATGTGTGGTTTTACTGATGCATGAAAAACCCGCGTTTTGGCAATACACAGCTAATCCCAATCGCGATTCAACTACGCTAATTTTGTAATCCTACACTTGGCAAGCTACTTGCGTAGTGACTAACAAATCGAGAATACATGCTTGCTACCGGAGACCCTATTATGAGCAAAATTAAGGTAGAATCTTTTTTTGATAATGCGACCAATACCGTCACCTATCTCGCTATAGACGTGGCTTCTAAGCTTTGTGCCATCATCGATCCTGTGCTTGATTACCAAGCAAACTCAGGTCGAACCTCAACTACATCTGCTGACAAAATTGTCAATCACATTGACAAATTTGGTTATAAAGTGGAATGGATACTGGAAACGCACGCTCATGCGGATCATCTAACGGCTGCACCTTATTTAAAAGCAAAATTGGGCGGTACTATTGGTATCGGTGAACATATTGTGCGTGTGCAATCGACGTTTAAACAATTGTTTAATCTGCAAGATGAGTTTATCGCCGATGGGCATCAATTTGATCAGCTGTTTAGTGATGACGAAAAATTTCGTTTAGGTCATTTAGATGTGCGGGTAATGCATACACCAGGACATACCCCGGCTTGTGTCTCTTATCTTATCGAAGATGCGGTGTTTGTTGGTGATACACTATTTATGCCCGACTATGGCACCGCCCGAACTGACTTCCCCAGTGGCAGCGCCAATCGACTTTATCAATCAATTCAAAAGTTGTTAGCACTGCCTGACAATACGCGCATTTTTGTGTGTCACGATTATTTGCCCGAGGGACGTAGTGAGTTTGCGTGGGAAACCTCAGTGCTTGAGCAAAAACACCACAATATTCATGTCCATGAAGGCGTCAGCGAGCAAGATTTTGTCACCATGCGCGAAGCCAGAGATGCGGGCCTAGATGTACCAAAGTTATTGCTTCCAGCGATTCAAATTAATATTCGAGGTGGTGAATTTCCTCCCACCGAGGCTAATGGACAACGCTATTTAAAAATCCCCCTTAATCTGCTGTAGCGAGATAACTCTGTGAATATTCTAGTGTTTTTGGGTGCCATTATTATTGGTCTGAGTTTAGGTTTGCTCGGCTCGGGTGGGTCGATTATTACCATGCCTTTATTGTTGTATGTGGTAGGTGAACCCGAAAAATTGGCCATAGCAGAATCGCTGTTAGTGGTTGGCAGTATTGCCAGTGTGGGGAGTTTACTGTTGGCAAAATCTAAACTCATCAATCTGCGCTACATTATATGGTTTGGTGTGCCCAGCATGCTTGGTACTTATATTGGCGCTTGGAGCGCCCAGTTTGTATCTGGTTTGGTACAAGTTCTGACGTTTTCAGTTGTGATGTTGGTGTCGAGCAGAATGATGCTGAAAAGCCCTATTGCTAATGCGCAACCCGTAGCCTCAGTGCAACTATTGAGTATCAGTTTAGTTGGGGTGGCTGTTGGTGTGTTAGCCGGTTTTGTTGGGGTTGGCGGGGGATTCCTAATAGTGCCAGCACTATTTTTATTAGCGCGCCTTAGTTTACAGCAGGCCACTGCCACCAGTTTAGTCATTATTGCTTTGCAGTCATTTACTGGTTTTTTTAAATATCTTTATCTCTTGAACCAAGCACAGATAACCATCAATTGGCCCGTGGTTTTGAGCATGATTTTGCTCGGTTGCGCGGGTGTCATTGTAGGTTCAAAACTCAGTAGTCGTATTCCACAAAAACGCATCAAACAGCTCTTTGCACTGCTGTTAATTGCCCTGGGATTATTTATTTTAGGCCATTCTATTTATGCACTTTGGCTAAGTTGATTTTCAACATTGTATTGGGCAGGAAAGACAATGAATTACACCAAAATAAATGACAACTTTTCAATATCTGGCGCGTTAACCTTTGCTGAATTAGCTGAGCTACAGCAGCAGGGCGTGGATGTTATTATTAATTCGCGTTTCGACGGCGAAGATGCAAAACAAATCAGCTCACGGCAGTATCAGAATGAAGTTGAAGCGTTGGGTATGAAATATGTCAAAGTTCCAGTCAAATCACTTGTCTATCCATCTCAAGCTATCCAGCGTTTTAGCGAGACAATCACCAAGCCAACGCTCAAAGTGCATGCGTTTTGCCGAAGCGGAAAACGTGTAGCGCATTTATGGGCACTTGCCCAGGCAAGTTACAGATCGCCACAAGCTATCATCGACATCTACGCTGCAGCTGGCGTTGACATAGGTGCCATCGTTCAGCAATTGCAGGATGCAGCGCATAACAACAGGTACACCTTCCAAAAACGTTAACGTTATTGCGGTGAGCATGAATTTTATTACCGACGGGATAGTTGCTAAGCAAAACTTGAAAACACACTATGACTTAGTGGCGATGCGCTATTTGCCTTATGCCACTTTATATCCATTTTTAGAAGCTTATGCCGGCCTCGGTATGGTTGCTGCTTTACCTGTTTGGTGGGTAGCCCCTGTATCGTTATTTATTGGGTCAGTCGGGGCAGTGTCAGTGGTGAAAGCGGTATATATTGATAAACGATCACTTAAATGTGCCTGTGTAGGAGGCGATAGCCAGGTGCCGCTGGGTTTTGTGTCGCTTACCGAGAACGTATTTATGCTGGCTGGCGCAGGGCTAATGATTTACCTGCATACCGTCTAAATTGAGGCAGAAGGAGGCCTAGGATGCCAATATTTCTGTTCCAAGTATAAACTGATCCGTATAGTGGGTGTCGATTGTTAATCTATGGTTTGTAACTTGATGAATTGTAGTCGCTTTACGTTACGCACAACGCTGTTCTCGCTGCTTAGGGCGACAACGTTGCTGGCTGTCACCGTGTTAGGCGCATTCAGCACACTAGCCGCAGAAATCACCGCAAACATAGAGAGTGAAGTACGTTTTGATGATCGTTCAAATCGCGATGATCGCTATCAATATCGTTTAAGATTTTCTCCGCAGCTTGATTTCACTCGCCTTCCTAATTGGTCAATGCATGCCTTTGTGGCGACAGGGGATGCGTTTTCCTCAAGCCACAATACGCTGTTTGATGGCAACAGCGATTACTTGTACATACGTCGTTTGTTTGTCAGACACAGTGGCGAAAGCTCAAGCACAGAACTGGGTATTATTCCAACTTTTAAAGGCCGTGTATCCTCAACAGGTTTAGCCAAAGATGGTTGGATTGCTGGTGTACGCCATGTGGCATTGTTGGCGAATAGCAAACTCGAATGGGTAGTAGGGCAACTTAACAATACGCAAGCGGCCCATGCCCTCAACCTACCGAATGAATTAGATTACGTCGAACTAGAGTTTTCTAGCGCTAAGCAGCAAGCATTCAATTACGAATTAAGTCTAGAACGCATGTTAGGTGCAAATTTTGCTCGAGCAGAATTACGCTATACCCGAGATGAAAACCATCACTACGCCTTTGAAGTTATCGATAAATTAGACGACGACAAACTCAAAGTGATCATCAGCACCGAACGACAACTGTCATTGTTTTCACAAACAATTGGCTTTTTTGCTTACTACAGTTATGTAGATGAGGCTTTTGGGCCGCGAGCCGAACTCACCGAAGACTTCCTCGCCACAGGTCACGGCTTAGCCTTAGAATTTGATGGTAAGCTGGCCGAGTCTGCAAATTTGGCTTGGTTTACAAAATTTGAGGTATACGAACACAACACTCGTTTCCAGCTTGGTATTAAACAGCGCTTTAGCTTCTAGTCAGTGCCTGTTTCTCCACCGCTAGGCTTTTTCACTTTGCCACAACGTACATCTATCGGGTGGTGGTGATTAGTTTGCATCCGCTGTCATTCGCGCGTTTAATAGCCACTTAATTTAGTGCTGAGCTTGGTTCACATGGAGATGCTGCAGTGACTTACCCTTATGTAATTATCTTGTTGATCAGTGTTTTTGTTGGCTCGACTTCCTTGGCGTTTGCCGAACGAGTTTATGAAAAAGATGCCGACCCACGCGAACTCACCTCAGAACAAACAGCCCGCGCTGCCAGGAATTACCAGAAATATTGTGCGTTGTGCCACGGTGAAAATCGTGAAGGGCATAAAAATGATCACGCCCCGTCACTACGCAGCAAGAGTTTGTTTGAATCAGGTGCGCCCCACTCTATTTTGCGACCGATGTCTTATGGTCGCCAAGGCACGGCTATGGGGGGTTACTTAGATGAAGTGGGTGGGCCCATGACCTTGGATGAGACGTGGGATTTGACCTATTGGTTATATTGGCAATCGGGAGCACAACGCATAAAGCTAACTGAGAACCCAGTGCTTGGTGATATTGCTCAAGGAGAAAAAGTTTTCCAGCAACACTGTGTTACCTGCCATGGTAAAAATGGCGAAGGTATCACTGCACCCGCCTTGGCTAATCAATCATTTTTGGCGCACAACAAAGATGAATTCATTCGTTATGCCATAGAAAAGGGCCGAGATGGTACGCCGATGGTGTCATTTTTGGATAAACTATCCTCCGTTGAAATAGACAATGTCACCGCGTTTATCCGTAGCAAAGCCAAGGACGCAAAGATTACCCAAGTCCAACTGCGCGCCTTGCCAACACCTGAAGAGTACGTGATCAACCCGCAGGGTGAAGATCCGGCCTTTACTCTTGAGGACGGCAAATTTGTCTCATCTGCTGACTTGTATGCGGCGATGCAAAGCAAAAAACGCTTAGTGTTGTTGGATACACGTGTTACATCCGTTTGGCAACGCGCCCATTTAGAGGGCTCCGTACCCTTCCCTTATTACTCAGACCTGCAAACACGCATGGGTGAATTGCCCAAAGATGTGCAAATTGTCGCTTATTGTTCCTGCCCAAGGGCTGCTGCCGAGTATGTAACTGAGCAATTGGCTGAGCTTGGATTCAACCACACCGCTGTGCTGTATGAAGGCATCTTTGGTTGGATGAACTTTGGTTATCCGGTGGTACGAGCGGAAGGCTTAGAGGCCAGTGAAGCAGAACAGGCCCACTAAAACGCGATGTCTAGATGGGTGGACTATTCTTGGTAGATCAGGGCATGGTAGATGAGGCAAATTTGACCGCCCCCCAAAGACGACCAAGTTACAGCAAGATTCAATACAAGCTAATCCAAGCATGCCTTGAGGCTTTAATGGAGGAAGGTTTAGCCGGCTGTTCAGTACGCAAGATTTGCGAGCGGGCGGGCTGCGCCGTAGGACTGATACACTATCACTTTGGTACCTTCAACGAGCTTCTGGCCGCGGCGTATTTGCACTTGGCCTACAGTTTGTTAGACCAAGCCATTGAGAAATCGCAAAGCAGCGATATTGGGGGTCACAACAATGGTTGCAATATCGATAGTCGCCAACAATTATCTTTGTTTATTCAACAGACCTTCAGTGATGCGGTATTACAACGCAAAATATTACGGGCGTGGGTAGTATTCTGGAGCATGATCGACAGTGCCCCGCCCATTAAAGCCGCCCACGATGCTTCCAATCAAGCGTTTCGTGTATATCTTGAACAAAGTTTTGCTCAACTTAACCTACAACAAGCAGTTAGGCCGTCACCGCGTCTGGCAGCCATCGGACTCACGGCCATCATCGACGGCTTGTGGCTAGAATGGTGTTTAGCCAGCGATACCTTTAATGCCGACGAGGCAATTAGCTTGTGTGAACAATGGGTTGATGCAGCCTGTAGACTCTAAATTAGCGCGTCAAAGCCTGCAAATACCAGCGTAAAAAATGTTGCTGAAAGTGTTCCATCGCTGACAAGGGGCCGCTTTGATAATAGCGAGAATCTACCCCTTGTTGATTATTCATGATGATTTTTTTGTCGGCTTGGGTAGTCACATCCCACAACCAAGTGAGTTGATCAAGTTGGTAGTCTTTGCCTGCTAGTGCTTTTTCATGCACAAACCACGAGACATCGCAGACACATTCATCCTCTGAAAGGGGTAAAAAACGGTAGCCCAGCATATGATCGTCATACAGTAAAAAATAGCTTAAAGGGCCCACCATTAGTTCTGAAGCACCACCATCGTAATCACTAATATTACCCAGCAAAGGTGCCACCGCCTTACCACCTGCGCTACCACTCACTGAGCCACGTAGCAGTGGGTTTCGATCATATTGATACCCCTCTTGCCCCGCTTCAGCTAAGTCGAAATAACGATTGAAGGCTTTAAATTTAGGATTGTTTTGCTGATCTTGATGAAAGTTAGCCTTGGCGGTTTGAAATACCTGTGGCGCCTTAGCCATGGCGTGTATTTGTGCAAATTCAGGATGGGAGGGCGCACAGTGGTAACATTCTTGATAGTTTTCCACCGCCAACTTCCAGTTAGCGGGAATGCGATAAGACTTCGTTTCCGCCAATTTCATGGTGTCAAAACCAAACAAAACAAACACCTCAGCCAGATCACGGGCGAGAGCATCGAGACTCGGGGCATGCTCACTTAAGCAAATAAAAATCAGTCCATGCAACACCGCTACCTGCACTTTATGTAGACCATGTTGGCTGCGATCAAAGCCCTCAGGCATAGTGCGAGCAGACAGCAACTCGCCGTCCAAACTGTAACTCCACGCATGATAGGGGCAGGTCAGAGACTTTTTTGAACCAGAAGATTCGAGACAGATTCGCGAGCCACGGTGACGGCACACATTCATGTGCGCTTTAACTTCACCTACGCTGTTGCGCGCCACAATCACCGACTCAGTATCAAACTCCAGCGTGAAATAATCGCCACTCTGGGGAATTTGCGATACGTGTCCAGCATATAACCAGTGTTTGAGAAATATCTGATTTATTTCTTGTTGATATACATCTTGGTCTTTGTAAAAAGCCTGAGCAAGAGAATATCCTGAGCGCTGGGCGGCAACTAAATCTTGAATTTTAAGGCGGCTTGGCGATGACATAGGTGAAGGCTAACCTGCATGAATAGCGTGATTGACAGTATTGAACGAGTGTTCAATACTGTCAATCTTCGTGCAGTACGGTTGAGAAAAATAGATGTTAGATGCAATTATTATTGGCGGCGGACACAACGGTTTGGTGTGTGCTAATTATTTGGCCATGGCAGGTAAAAAAGTCAAAGTGTTGGAGCGCCGCTCTGTGGTTGGAGGTGCTGCCGTTACAGAAGAATTCCATCCGGGTTTTCGCAACTCCGTCGCGTCTTACACCGTCAGCTTACTCAACCCCAAAGTGATCATAGACCTAGAATTACATAAACATGGTTTGGAGATTGTGCATCGTAAGGTCAATAATTTATGGCCCCACGATAACGGAGACTTTTTGGCCTTTGTGGTTGGTTCAGAGCAGCTCAAAACTGAAATCGCACGTTTTTCGCCAGCCGATGCCGATGCCCTAACACGCTATTTTCGTGATACCGGCATGGTAGCTGATTTGATCCGTGACTTCTTACTGGAAACCCCGCCCAATGCTGGCAGTGGCATCAAAGATATTTTCAAAGCCGCTAAATTTGGCAACCGTTTGCGCAAGCTCTCCATAGAAGATCAACGCATTGTTTTGGATATTTTTACCAAAAGTGTGTCGGATTTCCTCGACCTTTATTTTGAAAATGAATACGTCAAAGGCGCGTTTGCCTTTGACGGTATTGTTGGCAATTACGCTGATACCCGCACACCTGGTTCAGCCTATGTGCTGATGCATCACGCCTTTGGTGAGGTGAATGGTGAAAAGGGTGTGTGGGGCCATGCCATCGGTGGGATGGGTGCCATTACCCAAGCCATGGCCAGTTCAGCACTGAGCAAAGGTGTTGAAATCAAAACCGACGCCGCGGTGAAAAAAGTGCTGGTGCGAGACGATCGAGCTTATGGAGTAGAGCTAGAAAATGGTGACATCTTAGAAGCCAAGATTATTGCGTCTAATCTCAACCCCAGTTTGTTGTATAACCAGCTTGTTGACCGCGAGAATTTGCCGGAGGATTTTGCCCGGCGCATGCAGCATTATAAAAACGGTTCAGGTACCTTCAGGATGAATGTAGCACTGAGCGAATTGCCCAAATTTAGCTGCCTCGCCCAACAAGAGCGTGCTACTGCCGATCATTTAACCGGCGGCATCATTGTCGGTGCCACATGCACTTACTTAGACAAAGCCTATCGAGATTCCCAAACGCTTGGCTGGTCACAAGCACCCATTGTCGAAATGCTCATTCCTTCAACACTTGACGATACCCTCGCGCCCCCTGGGCAACATGTGGCGAGTTTATTTTGCCAGCAGTTTGATCCCGCTATCGACTGGGACCAACATCGCGAACAGGTAGCGGATCTGATCATTGCTCAGGTGGATAAATACGCGCCGGGTTTCAAGCAATCGGTATTAGGTCGTCAGGTATTGAGCCCTCTTGATCTCGAACGGATCTTCGGGCTTACTAAAGGCGACATCATGCATGGCAACATGAGTCTCGATCAGATGTTTAGTACTCGCCCCTTGTTAGGCCACGGCAACTACCGCTCACCCATTAAGGGCTTGTACATGTGTGGTGCCGGCACGCATCCTGGCGGCGGTGTAACTGGCGCACCGGGGCATAATGCTGCACGAGAAATCATAAAAGATAATTAAGCCAACACAGCTAAGGGGAAACCTATCGCGCCACCTGAAAATCTCACGGCTAGGCCTATGAGTCGCATCGATGCGCTCATCGTCACGGTAATTTTGTTGACGGTGATGGGGGCAGTAATCGGCATTTTTGGCAGCGATGCGCTGTCCGGTGCCACTCAGGTAGCGATGTTGGTGATAGGTTTTTTAGCTGCTTTAGTGGGTTTAAAGAACGGCGTTAGTTGGACACAGATAGAACAAAGCATTGTGGCTTCTTCAGCGAAGACCGTGAGCCCTAATCTGATTTTTTTAGCCATTGGCGCACTCATCGGCAGTTTGATGTTAAGCGGCGCGGTGCCAAGCCTGCTGTACTATGGTTTAAGTATTTTATCCCCTACCTATTTTTACCCACTGTGCTGCTTAATCTGCGCTTTGGTCGCTACTTGCATCGGCAGTTCTTGGACAACTGCCGCCACCATCGGGGTGGCCTTAATTGGCGTGTCTTACGGCTTTAATTTATCACCCGACATTACCGCAGGAGCCATTGTCTCTGGCGCGTATTTTGGCGACAAAATGTCACCGTTGTCAGAAACCACTAACTTAGCGCCGGCGGTGGCAGGCAGCGAGTTGTTTGAGCACATTCGGCATATGGCCTGGGTTTCGCTGCCAAGCTTTTCCCTAGCGGTATTGCTGTTTTTGTTTCTGGGTTTGCGTGAACCCGTGAGTGCCGGCAGTCAAACCGACATTATCGCCTTTGTGCAAACCCTGGAGCAGCACTTTGTTATTTCTCCGATTAATTTAATCCCCATTGTGTTGCTCTTGTGGCTTGCGATTAAACGGGTGCCTGCTTTTTTAGCGATCATGGGCGTATCGTTATTGGCCTGTGGGTTTACCGTGGTGTTTCAATACCAGGCACTGTTGACATTCGCCGGCAGCGAACAAGGCTTGCAGCTCATCAAGGCATTGTGGGTGGCGCTATTTCAGGGTTTTTCAATCGAAACCACCAATGCCAGCGTCAACGATCTCTTGTCGCGGGGTGGCATGGCGGCCATGGTGAACATGGTGTGGTTGGTGCTAGCTTCAATGATGATGACCGGCGTCTTGCAAAAAATTGGCTATATCGATGTAATCATGCGCCTCATGCTCCGCTTTGTGCGCTCGACGTTTTCACTTATTTCTTCAACCATGGCGACCTGCATTGGCGTGAATGTGGTCACGGGTGACCAATACATGTCGCTGGTATTACCCGGTCACATGTGGCAAGGGGAATATGCAAAACGCCAGCTAGATAGCGTTAACTTATCGCGAACATTAGAAGATGCGGGCACCTTGACGTCGCCCCTGATACCTTGGAATGCATGTGGGGTGTTTATGGCAGGCACCTTAACCGTTGCTACCATTGCCTACCTGCCCTATTGCTTTTTTAACCTCATCAATCCAGTGATAGCGCTGCTATTTGCTTTTTTTAACGTTAAGATTTTGCAGCTCAAGCAAGCTAGTTCTGAACAATTAATCTAGGTATTTCCATGCACAAGATGATCTTAAGCTATGCCTGTGGGTACTCATAAGGCCATGTGAAACAAATCCCCTGTTGCTAAGGTCTGCTACAGAGATCTGTGTTTTCAATCAGCAATATAAGTACCGAGGAGAATATGACGAGATACGCAAAAACCGCTGAAGCGCTGGCAGCGCTGAACGCCGAACAATACCGCGTGACCCAGCAAAATGGTACCGAGCGCCCTGGCACTGGTGAATTGTTGTATAACAAACGCCCCGGCATTTATGTGGATGTGGTGTCAGGTGAACCGCTGTTTACTTCATCAGCCAAGTATGAGTCAGGCTGTGGTTGGCCAAGTTTTACCAAGGCCATCGAAGCGGCCAATGTGCATGAAATTACCGATACCTCCCATGGTATGTTGCGCACTGAAGTGCGTTCCAAACACGGCGACAGCCACCTAGGTCACGTTTTTCCAGACGGCCCCAAAGAACACGGTGGTTTGCGTTATTGCATTAACTCCGCCTCTTTACGTTTTATACCCAAAGAAGAGATGGCAGCAAAAGGTTACGGCGAGTACTTAGCTCAGGTGGAGAGTTAAGGTGGCCATCGAACGTGCGGTATTAGCAGGCGGCTGTTTTTGGGGCATGCAAGATCTGCTTCGCAAACGCCCCGGAATCACATCTACCCGTGTGGGATATACCGGTGGAGAGGTGGTTAACGCCACATATCGCAACCATGGTAATCATGCTGAAGCCATCGAAATTATGTTTGATAATTCAGTGATAAGTTATCGGCACATTCTCGAATTTTTCTTTCAAATTCATGACCCTAGCACACCCAATCGGCAGGGAAACGATCGCGGAACCTCCTATCGCTCTGCAATTTTTTACACCTCTCAACAACAGTACGAAGAGGCAGTAAACGTTATTAGCGCTGTGGACCAGTCTGGTTTGTGGCCTGGAAAAGTCGTCACCGACCTTGAACCAGCAGGTGATTTTTGGCAGGCAGAACCTGAACACCAAGATTACCTTGAAAAACACCCCCATGGTTATACTTGCCATTACCCACGTGAGGCCTGGATATTGCCTCAAAGCGTTTAATTTCTGCTTGCTTACTGCGTTCTATTCGCTACTCTTCAAGCCAAAAGTGTCAAGAATATTTACACCTCGTGAAAAAATGAACTCTGTAATTACAGTATCCCTTTGATTTTAAACAATAAAAATAATAAGGGACAGTTATTGCATAGTTTCAACGTCATCTTGTTACCTATCACTATTTCATATTTGTTTTAACACGCTTGTTGAGTGCAACAGCAGTATTGTTTGCCAATGTGTTTTTACACTAATTACTCATTTAAGGAATACTATGTCGCGTAAACTATCTCTGCTCACCCTGTCGTTAATTACTCCATTTTTATACAGTCAATTTGCCGAAGCTGGCCTCGTTCGAAGTTCTGGTCGCGGTGACCTTAGCAGTAACTACTCCGAAGGTTATTACTATGTGCCCAATGCCTATGTCAACAGTCTCGGCATTACAGCAGAGGGAATGGCTAGTTTTACTAACGCCGGCATTAAAACACGCACAGTGGGAGGCGGCGGTCGTGGATTAGGTTCAGTACCTAGCGAGTGTATTCGAGGATATACACAAGATGAGGTCGAGGATATTGAAGCGTATAGACGTAGCGAATTAGACGATATTTCTAACAACATCGACCAGAGTTTACCTGATGCTGAATATTACGCTGCTTATACCGCGGCAGAGAATGCCATAAACGATAAATATGATGCACAAGTGCGAGCCAAAACCGAAGGCACCCCTTGTGTATGGGAATTTGACTATGGTGAAGACCTGTTCACTTTTGGTTTTTTCAGTCTGGATTTTGGTACCCCCGATGTCAATTACAGTGTCAACTGGCAAATAGTTGGTGGGGGTAATACATGGAATTTGGGCGGTTTTGTAGACAACGGTTCGGTGATTTTAAACACTGCTGCGCCTGTCGATCTGTTTGCTGGTGACTATCAAATCAAGGTTAATGTCAGTTTTTATTCCTCAGCTGGCACATTTTTTTATGATCGCAACCGCCCAGGCGATGAAGTCAGTTTAAGAGAGGTCTGTGATGTTAATCCAGACTACGACTCCTACTATGCGGCTAATGGGCCCTATGAGATGTGGGATAATGCTTTTATTGCGTGGGAAGACAACGGTATGATTGGCCCTGCGCCAGTCCAGCCACCGGAACCCGAATTTGAGATATGTGGCACAACAGGCATTGGGGAACGTGATGAACGAGTTGACCCAAGCCAGTTTTTTACGTCTGATTTTGAGCTGCTACGTATCTTGCCAGTGAGTTCAGGCCCTAACGACCCCGTGGACAGCGTAGTCAGTGCCCCTGCTTCAATCGGCATGCTGGTTTCAGGCTTGGCAGGTATGGGTTTGAGACGTAAGCAAAGATCCTCACGCAAGGTTTAAGCAGTTTTCAACCTTTGGTAATACAACTCTAAAAGGCGCCTAGGCGCCTTTTTTGTTTCTAAATACCTTTAAACTGCAGCCTACGGATTTTCCTCAAACAGTTTTTGGGCTTCGCTACGTTGTCGTGTTAAGTCTTGCTCCAAAAATGCAATAAGCATTTGAAATTCAGGCTCATTTTGCAAACTTGACAACAAGGGGTCGTATTGAGTCCACCACTCACGCCAGCCTTTGTTGATGGCTGCGGATAAAGCCTTGACGGCGTCCTCCGGTTTACCTTCTAAGGCATAAATACGTGCCGACAGATAGTAGAGTTCGGAGTAAATAATCGAGGCATCAAGTTGCTCATTTAAAAGTGTTTTACATTTGCTTATTAAATTGAAAGCCTGAACTTGATTACCCAAGCTTTTTTCAGCCCACGCTACCTCGATTGCAGGCGAACAATAAGGCATACCAAACATTTCTGTTTCATCTATGAGAGTGAGTTTTTCCGTAAGCAACTGTTGCGCTGTTTTTCTATTGCCAAACAGAGCGTGATACCAACCTGCTTCAAAGGCCACCCAATAATCATCTGGATTAGCCGCCACCTCAAACGCCATTTTTTTAAATAACTCCTCATATTTTTTTTCAAAAATTAACAGCGTTGCCTCCCAAAAAGGATCGCTAGTCTTTTTCTTTAAAATATCTGTTAAGCCTAACTGACTCAGAGGTCCTAAAAGCTTGTAAGCTAAATCTTGATTATCTGGCGACAGTTCTGCGGCCAGTTTTCCCTCGCGAATGGCGCCGACAAAATCACCTCGGCTAAAATACATATCAGCCAAGCCTTCATGAGGAAAGGTGGAGTCGGGAAAATCTAGCATGAGTTGTTTGAATATTGTTTCGGCTTCCTCATATCGACCTCGCCACGATAACAACATGCCCAAATTGTAAGTACTGGTCAAAAATAGAGGGTCAAGGGCTTGGGCTTTTTGTTGAGCGGAAATTGCCTCATCAAATTGCTGAAGTGTATTAAACGTTAGCGATTGCCACATGTAGGCAATCGCTAAACTGGGGTTAAGTTCTATGGCTTTGGCGTATTCAGTCAAGGCCCTGTCAAAGTCATCCAACATGAAATAAATATAACCCTGCACAGCATAGGCTTCGGCCATCTGTGGCTGACGACTTAGGGCTTTATCAATATTTTGTTGGGCTAAGGTGGCAGCAATATCGGTTTTCAGCACCCCAAAGCGGGTGCCACCCTCGGCCAGCAAAACCAAGGTATCCGCTAAACCCACATAGCCTTTGGCATATTCTGGGTCGAGGGCTACGGCTTGTTCAAATAGCTTGCGTGCAGATTGCATGGATTCGGTGGTTTGTTTGCGGTATGCCTCACGGCCTTTGAGGTAGAGCACATAAGCATCGGTGCTATTGGTAGCCGATAAACTGCTAAAATCTCCGGCAACAAGAAATTTATCTTGCAATAAATTCACCACAGCTCGGCCAATCTCACTTTCAATGGCAAAGACATCTTTGAGTTCGCGCATAAAACTTTCGGTCCATAGAGTTTTACCGCTTGCGCTGTCTATGAGCTCTACCCGAATTTTTAGGCGTTGATCTGTGGCTTGCAGAGAGCCGGTTAACACCGTAGCCACGTCTAGGCGTTGACCTATCTCGATGGGGCTAAAGCCTTTTTCGACCAAAATTTGACTGGAGCGCGAAGCCATAACCCGAAAACCTTCCGAACGGCCAAGTAAGCTGGTGATTTCTTCTGACACCCCCAACGCGAGGTAGCCTTGATCTTTTTGTGCACTTTGATCCACAAACGGCAGTACCGCGATAGAGTCGGCTTTTTGAATCGCCGCCAATCGGCTTTGCTCAGCCAGATATTGGCTTTTGATCACCGTAAAATATTGGCTACCGATTACACTACACACCGAGACTAATAAGGCCAACAGCAACCAATTTTTAGTACCAAACGGCTGGATGTTGAGGCTGGCTTCTTCTTCCAAACTGGGAGTACGTGTGATGCCCTGAGTGGTTACATCAAAATGCCAACTCAGGAACGCAGCAACCGGTAAGGCACACACCAAGACTAGTAAAGTAATTTTGCCCAGCAAAGGATCGACGGGGATCATGCTGCCCATTACGCCGACAACTTGCAAAACCAACCAAGCAAACGTTATATAAACCAACAGCGTCTGTAGCAGCCTTCGGCGTTTTAGCTCAACAATAAATTTTTTCACTGCTTGGCATTCCTACTCAATCTAAAAAACGCTTTGAATACAAAGCATACAGCATCACCGGAACAATTAAAGCTGTCCTAACCAGCACCTGAATAAATCAATCGGCATCATCTCGTTTTTGTATTTTGATTAAGCGAACCACAAGTTAGCTAAATTAGCTGCGTGGGCGATGGCCATGCGAATGAATCGGCATTAACTGACAAAAAGGATTGACGTTATTTGTCATGCATACTTTTTTGTAATTCATCGAAAGCCTCTCTATCGTTGAGCTTTTGTGCAAAACTCAAACCTAATTGGATGAGTTGAGCATTATTATTGTAATGCTTTAACGCACTTTTCAGCTCACGCAGCGCTTGCAAGGTATCACCATTGGCATCTAAACCTAAAAAATACATATAGGCAAACTGCTCATTACTGGGTGCCAGTGTCGCTGCTTGACGAAATTCAGTCACTGCATTGGCTTTCTGCTGTTGCCTAATAAACCACAAACCGTAGTTGTAATGGAACAGGGCAGAGTCAGGAACAGCTTGTAAGGCTTGTTGAATAATACCTAACTCTAACTCTGGTTTTGCTGAAACTCGGTAGATTTCAGCTAAATTGACATAATTGGGTTCAAAATAAGGGTCCACCTTAATACCGTGCAGTAAAACGGCAACTGCTTGGTCGTTCTCTCCTAAACGCATGTGGATCAAGCTTTGATTTAAGTTACCTTCACCGCTCCAGAGATTCATTTCATTGCTGCTCACTAATTCCTTAAACGCTTGGGTAAAAGCAGGGTTGTTGTGCAAACCTATATTCAGCAAGTGATTAGCAGCGGCGACTCTGATTGCCTTGTACTTGTCACCAAGTAACAGTGTAAAACTTTTTAGCCGCTCTTTGACTGGCAACAAATAGCCTATTTTTGCACTCGCTAAACGTAGCAAGGGTTGCTCCGAAGTGACCCAGGGTTTAATCAGTTTGTCACTTAACTCTGGCACTGAATTGCCTAACAATGCCAATGCACTAGCTCGCTTGATTACACTAAGCGTTTTATCATCAATTAATGCGATATGCTGCTTTTGGGACAGCGAGCCACCTTGCATTAAGTCGGGGAATCCTTGCTCTGCGGCACTTAATCCTTCGGGTTGACCAAACCATTTTTCCAGCGCATTTGCACTCCACTGCGGTGATTGATCCTGATGGCATTGATTGCAGGCATTGGGTGTTGCATATTTTATTGATAAATCTGGGCGCGGGATGGTTAAGCTATGATCGCGTCTTTTATCCACGCCCATGTAAGTTGTTTGAGGCATGTGGCAATTGACACACTGCCCCCCTTCAAAGTCTGCTTGATGACGAGTATGTGTAGCTTGTTGGTAAACCTCGGCATTGTGACATTGCAAACAAAGCGCGTTGCTTTGTGTCTTCACTTGCATAGTGTGCGAGTCATGACAATCAAGACAATTCACCCCAGCAGTGAACATTTTACTCTGTAAAAAAGAACCATAAACGTAAGCTTCTTCCTTAATCTGACCGTCAGCGTGGTAGAGCGAAGGTACGATTAAGCTAGGGCTAAATTGATCTAAAAAAGCGCTACGCTGGTCAATGCCATCCGTTAGTGGCGAACGCAGTGAATGACAGGCAAAACAGTTCTCCATAAACTGATTATCACGCTTTTCACCTTGCCAGTGAGCGACGTTGTCATGCTCTCCTCGGATCCATTGCCCAATTGTTTGCTTACCATTAAACGCTAAGACAATGTTGTCATTCAGCACTGTTGATTGCTTGGTTTCGGTGTTTTTGTTGATAATGGCTGCGCTGGGCTTTTTCTTTACATGGTCGGGCGTTTCGCTGTGACATGACTGGCAACCCACATTAATATTGTCCCAATGGGTGGCAAAACTGTCGCTCTTGGTAGAGTAATGTCGCTTCAAACCATCTGAATGACAATCCGCACACATCCCATTCCAATTTTGCAGGGCTTGCTGCCAATGCAAGCGGTCGTTTGTTTGCACATCTTCCTGTGCATAATTTGCAAACCAACGTTGTCCACCTTCAAGCACAGGGCGAGTATCCCAAGCAAAAGGAAAAACTTGCAATCGTCCACCACTTTTTTCTACTAAATACTGCTGCAAAGGATAATGACCGAAGGTATATTTTAATTGATAGCGATTTGTGCTCCCTGCTTCGCTGAGATCAGCATAATATGCAGCGTCTTTGATAAAAAAAGCAACACGTTGTGAATAGTGTTGGATTTCGACGCCAGAAAAATCACCTAAAACAGAGTCTTTGTCAGCCATGGCCATGGCTTTTGCATGATCAGATTGTTGCCACTTTGTATAAACATTTTCATGACAACTTTTGCAGTCAACTTCAGGTTCAACTGCCAAAAGTACTGAACCAAAAAACACTAAGTACCCCAACACCACTAGCCTTAAACTGCGGAGCAACTTGAAATAAAAACATTTGTTGAATGCTATTTTAGCTACATCCATTTGCACCGCACTATTCAATATTATGCCAAACACACTTACCCAGTAAACACGCCAAACGTTCTCCCTCAACGAGGTCGGCAGTAACTTGTGCATAAATTCTACTCCTGTTTAGGTTGGCAAAACAAACCGCGCAGCCGCACTTCACTGTGGCTACTGAAACAGTGGACCACAAAATTTCCATACGCATAGGCAGCTTGCACCACATCAAAAGAATGGGATCAAAATAGATAGACGTTTTGGCATGATAAGAAAATGGCAACCCTGATAATGTTATCACAAAAGCGTTTACTAGTGCTTTTGGTCCACACAACAAGCTTGCAAAACTTGATTCTGTCGCTCTTTCTCTAGAATAGTTTGGGTAACGGTTAACAGCACTGATTGGCCTGAGCCATTTCGTTGCGAGTTAAAAGCCCGCACTGAAACGGTGTCAGCCAATCTAGGTTATTTAAATTACAACGTTTAAGTTTATTTACTACAGGGCGGTAATGGTTGTCGACATTGTCCCCAGTTGCTGAGCCATCCAATAAAATGGTGGAAAAGTCTGACTCGCATAATTGGGGTCGCTGCTCTCATAATACTTTGCTACACGCTCAATAACGGCCATTTCAGCTTCAGTTATCATACGATGCGAAACGGCCACAAACAGAGTAGAAAAGTCTTTCCGGCTGTGTTCCCTGTCAGGCACGCTGCGCTCACCATACACGTTGGCAATATCCTGTGGTTCCACGCGCAAAAACTCAGATGCGGGGATGGGTGTATTGCCCCATGCCAAGCAATTATCCGTAGCACCCTGATAAAAAAACATTTCAGAGCTTAGGTTTTCAAAGGGCAATAAACCGGCAAGATATAGCTCTAGCTCACTTGCTGGCCCTGCGTATGACGTTGTTACACCTTTTCTTACAAAGTCGCCGCTAGTATTTTTTTCGTAAACAAAGGTAGTACCAACTATGCCTCCGATAGAATTACATTCAATATTGTGTTGCAGGAATTGCAAGTTGAGGCTTGGATTATTCAGATAATTTACCCAAGCATGCAGAAATTCATGCGATAAGGAATAGACTGTGCCAATGCCAGTAGACATAAACAAGTGCCCAAGCAAACGGCCAGCAGCGTCTTCTGATTTGACGATACCATTGCGTCCAATACCAAAAGCATCGCTGCGGTTTGGATGAAAAGACTGGACTGGATAGACCCCAGCGAATTGGCCACCGATTTGATAATTCACTTGAAAGTCAAAACGATTTTTCCCAAACATTAAATCGGCTTTCGCTCTGACCAGCTCGGGATATACCGCATCTTTAGTGATATCACTTTGTTCGATAAACCATACATGTTCGGTCATTTGGTTATTTGAACTCAGCAATGTCGCCTCGACCGCATACTTTTTAGGGATGAAATAAACGTTTGTACCATTGGATTGAGAAAGTGCCTCAGACTGGTTGTATAAGAGGTTATCTTGAGCATCTATACCAAAAAATTGCATGAAGTTTCCACCTACTGTATTTCCTGCATAATTGAGCTGGTAGGGGTATTCATCCGGATATGTGTATTCGGCTGAGTAAACACCATCGTCTGCCGTTTTATCGCAATGTGTGCCGTCATCAAACATCGGCACTCGCATGGGCCGGTTTGCTTGATCATCCCATTTTGGTGACATGACGATACTGCTAAAGTTGCCAGTAACATCCGCTTCAAAACACACTGGTGTGCTCGCTCTGTCCTCATGCCACACAGCATTTGGAGTAACGCTGGTATTCCATACTTTAAACGCTGAGCCAATTTCTTCACTCAAAAAAAGCAGATGGGTATTTTTTACAATAGGGGCTGATTCATATTCAGAACCATTCCACGTTCCACCATTTCCTTGTATACCGGAAATGCGATGACTACCTGCTGAGAAAAATTTTAAGCTAAGCTTTTCTCCTGCTTTTACCGAAAAGGTAGTGCTCACTGGCTCAACTGTGAAGCCATCTGGCGGCGAGTAAGAGACCGAATAAACCGCATTTGTCAGACTAGCTTGACTAGCAACGCTACAGTCACTCTCAATTGCCGCGACTGTATAAATTTCGCCGACAAGTTCACCACCGCATCCACTCACTACAATGTTTTCATACCCCGTTTCCAATGCCACCCTAAAGCTGACTTTTTCTCCACGTTTGGTGCTAATTTTAACCGGATACATCACGGTGCCTGCACTCGCGTTAGTCACCACTGTTACTAAATCTATCGCCACAATGGAGACGTTAACAGAGTCAGAATGGGTCGCACCTTGGTTATCGGTCACAGATAGTTGAAAGGTTAAGGTTTCATTAGTGCTTATCTCTGGCGCAGTGAAAGCAGCAGTGGAAGTATTGGTCGCTGTGAGTGTCACGGCCGTTCCCGCGATTTGTGTCCAACTATAGCTAGCAATAGAACCGTCAGTGTCACTACCTGTGCCGATTAAGTCCACCTCTGTGTTTTCATCAACAACTTGATCATTGCCCGCATTCGCCACCGGCGCCACATTGGGTTTGGCATTTCCTCCACCGGGGCTAGGACTGGGGCTATCAGTGTTGCTACCTCCTCCACCGCAAGCCGAAACCAACAACAACAAACTAATTATCCATGCACTTCGTCTCATCATCACTACCTTTCCTATATTTGATGTCGTTATGGCGTTTGGCACGTCCACAACTCCTTAATGGGTAAACAGCGCCTTATTTGGCAGCGCCTAAGTGAACAGTGCTGTGGCGAACAGGTTTATATCAGCCAGCAACTAAATAAAGACAAGGGAAGGGAAGGAAAGCTGAGATACATCAAAGGAAATAGCAAAAGTCTCTCAATAGATTTGATGGTGCATTGCTACCATGGTTAAACCCCTTTTGAATTCTAAGGTCGTCAAACATTGTGCTAGGCGAACGTTACCGGCAAATTTATTCCTAAATTTGGTGCGGAATGTCGGTTTTAAATCTTCGTTAGGTCCAAAAAGCATTCAGATGACGTGCGCTGATGTTCCATAATTTCGTGGAGATCCCTCAGGGTCAGCGTAAAGTTAAAGATGAACTACACTGAGTACTAAGTAAATTCCCATATCAATCACGTCTTTTATGCAAGAGGTAAATTTTTATCTCTTAAGGATTTAGGTAGATTTACACGAGAGTAATAAGTGCAGTTTCGGTCTTTTTGTAGATACATATCGAGTTTTGCTCCACACGATTGTTCCACATTTTAATTTTCGAGGGTTATAAAAAATAAAAACCCGTTGATAATCAACGGGTTATGTGTGGCGGAGAGAGAGGGATTCGAACCCTCGTTAGGGATTAACCTAAACACACTTTCCAGGCGTGCGCCTTCAGCCACTCAGCCATCTCTCCAAACTTGTCAAAATCATTATGTTGGAATAAAACTTTATCTAATGTTTATTCCCAGGCGCACCAGGCGTGCGCATTACTCCAGACATCCTGTCTTTCGCCTTTCAGGCCATGCTAAGAATGTTAACTTAAAGTTGCTGGGAGCAACTTAGAAAAACTTCAGTCGGGCGGTGCTTCGCACCTACAGAGGCCGGCTTCACCCACAAAAGAGGCGCGTATGTTAGGGAAAAGCATCAATCTGTGCAAGCAATAACTGTGAATAAGGCCACGAGTTGACTAACAATTATACAATCTACGTATGTTTGATATTTGTTGCTGCAGCCCGGCTACACTTTGGGCTTTAATATGGGTAATTGGATTTCACCAAGACTCACCATAATACAATCCATGCCTGCATTGTGGGCGGCTTGGCGGCCTATCTCTGTATCTTCGAACACCACACAGTGTTGAGGTGCAATACCCATATTACTTGCAACCGCTAGGAAGGTCTCTGGGTGGGGTTTGCCCAAGCTAACATCACTGGCGGTCACCACGGTATCTAGCTTGCTTAACAAGCCCGTTTGTTGCAATACCTGCATGGCATTCTGACGATCTGAACCAGTGCCTACTCCCATTTTCAACTGACCGTGGTAACGTTGCATGACGGCGAAAGTGGCTGCGATCACTGAGGGTTTATCATCCAGCGTTATAAAGGCTTGACGTTTTGTTTCTGTGACCGCATCCGGGTCGAGATTTAAGCCATATTTTGCATTCAGTAATACAACGATCGCCCGAGTGGGCACACCACCGAGGTTATGAATGTATTCGCCATCGTAGGGGCAGCCAAAGTGTTCACAGGTTTGTTGCCAGGCTTTTGCATGCGCCCCCATGGAGTCGATAAGGGTGCCATCCATATCAAACACGATGCCTTGATAAGGGCTTAAATCTACCATCTGTTCTTCCTGTTTTTGGGCTTAACGCTAAAAAGCCAGCAACGCTGGCTAACGTGGGTGGGGTTAAAAGGGCTTAAGTCAGACTTTTCCCATGACTTGCATTTTTAGTTTGGCAGAAAAATCTAACATACGATCAAGTGGCACTAAGGCTCGTTGGCGCAGACTCTCATCCACCAAGATTTCATGACCACTGGTATCGGTCAGCGCTTGATAAATTGCCTGTAAACCGTTCATCGCCATCCACGGGCAGTGGGCACAACTCTTACAGGTTGCCCCGTTACCTGCGGTGGGTGCTTCTAACAACATTTTGCCCGGTGCCGCTTGTTGCATCTTGTAGAATATACCGCGGTCGGTTGCCACAATAAATTTTTCATGAGGCAGGGTTTGTGCTGCTTTAATTAACTGCGTGGTGGAGCCAACTGCATCGGCCATGGCCACTACACTGGCTGGTGACTCTGGATGCACCAGAATCGCAGCGTCGGGGTGCAAATGTTTCATGGTCAGTAAGGCTTGAGCAGAAAACTCATCGTGCACAATACACTCACCCTGCCACATCAACATGTCTGCGCCGGTTTGTTTAGCGATGTACGCACCTAAATGACGATCAGGTGCCCAGATGATTTTTTCACCGAGTGAATCAAGATGCTCAACAATTTCTAAGGCAATACTGGAAGTCACCACCCAATCGGCACGTGCCTTTACCGCTGCAGAGGTATTGGCATATACCACCACGGTATGATCGGGGTGGGCATCACAAAATTCAGCAAACTTATCGGCTGGGCAGCCTATGTCTAAGGAGCAGGTGGCATCGAGGGTTGGCATCAGTACGGTTTTCTCAGGGCTTAAAATCTTGGCGGTCTCCCCCATAAATTTCACGCCTGCAACGATAAGGGTCTCGGCATCGCAGTCACGCCCAAAGCGCGCCATTTCTAGCGAGTCAGAAATGCAGCCCCCCGTTGCCTCAGCCAAGGCTTGGATTTCCGGATCGGTATAATAATGGGCGATGAGCTTGGCGTTTTTTTCCACTAATAAACGTTTTATTTCGGCCACATAATGTTGCTGTACATCGGCACTGAGTACTTTGGGTTTTGCTGGAAATGGATAATTGACTTTTTCAACGGCAATAAACTGAGACATAGATGACCTGAAAAACTGGGGATAAGGTGGCGCAAAATAGGTCTGGGCATTATACCCAAACGCCATGGAAATAAAAATGTCATGTTAGTCAACATGCTGAGGCTAAACAGCGGATTATTGCCAATTTTGCTGACGATACTCGCTAAAGCGGTCACGCCAGTAACCTGCCTGTGGATGGTTTTGTTGCTCCAATACTTGGGCAAAATTAAGGTACGCGGGAGTAAGATAAAGTGGGTGACGTAGGGCATTCTGCCAAGCGACTAAGTAACTACGCGGGATGGTCCGCACATCGTGGTACTCCATAAAGGTCAGCTCATGACTGAGTTTAAAGGCTTGGCTGCTATGATTATCGCAAGTTCGAGCTGGGTTCAGGGCTGAAGTTTGCGGCTGGCCAAGATGTTGCCAATAGCGCCAGTCCACCCCCTTTTTGTTGGCGTATTGAAACACCATGTTTGGCGCTTCACCGCTGCTACACACTCTTTGAGCCAGTTCCGCTGACAAAGGGTATTCATCCACAAAACCGGCAAAATGCGCCAACTCATGCACTAACACGTCGTAGGTATCGTGTTGATCTAAATACATGATGCCATTTTGCACAAAGGCTTTGCCTTGCTGGGTAAAGATCACTAAGTGGCTAAACTGCACGTCCTTAAGGACTGGCGCTAAGGGCGCGATATCACAAGCGATACGGCTTTGCGCAGCACTTGCATTGCAGCTAAACAAGCTGGGCACAAACAAGACCTGGGGCGCAATACACAGGGGCAAACTAACCAGGCGTTCATCCTTGGCAAACTGCTGACTAAAACGTTGAGCTTGCACAAGGGAGGTGAGCTCGGCGGTGACAAACACAACTTGCTGCAAACAAGTGTTGGCTGCCCAGTCCCTGAACTTACTTGTTATAACGCTGGTATCAGGTACTTGTGCGAGCCAGGGTTGAATGTAGTTGAGATAAGTTTTTGCCTCACTTGCACCATGTTGTGCAGCCAGCGCAAACTGTGCTTCAGCTAAGGCATATTCGCTACGCTGCCAAGCCGCAATGCCACGTTGCAGATAGCCTTGCTGCACATTTGCCAGAGCGAAAGAAGTGATAGGAGGCTGGAGACTCGCGGCAGGTTGCTGGCTATAGTGCATCACGCCCAACACTAAGGGCATAATAGCGAAGACACAGTACACTGCTTTGATCAGGTACTGCCACACAGAGTTTACTGCGCCTGGGTGTCGGCGTTCGCGCCAGCGTTTGCTTCGTTACGCAACAAATTCAGCTCTAAGCGCGCATAACGATGTTCCACGTATTCAAAGACGTTTGTACTCAACGCTAACTTGAAGTAATTGGAGGCTACACCTCGGTTTCCACGTGAGGCATGGTATTTACCTAAGTAAAAATACGCTTCACATAAACGGTCTGTGAGTTGTTGTTGGCTGGTAACACCCGTTATCAACGCATCTAATAACGCTCTTTCCGGAATTTTACCCAAATACAAATCAACCAACTTGGTGGCCCAATTAGCTGAATCAAGATTTTCACGGGCAGCCTGTAAATCCAGCCTCGCTTGATTTTTATCTAACTCGCTGTGGGCTAAAAAACTCCACAAGGCGCGATAGGGATCACTGGCATCTTTGTTGTAAAAAGCATCTAAATCTTGCACGGCTAAGTCGGGGCGACCTCCGTAATACAAGGCAATACCGCGATTTAAAAAAGCGAATTCATAGTTTGGATTAATGTCTAGTGTGGCATCAAACGCTTCGTATGCCTGAATGAACTCCATTTGCTGGGTGTGATGCACACCCATGGAATTATAGGCCTCAGCTAAATCAGGTTTCAGGGCGATGGCTTGACTGAAATCATATTGCGCTAGGCCAGACAAACCTACACTGTCATACAACATGCCGCGTTGGTGCAATAACTGCGCACGCTCTTCATCTTTTAACGATATTTGCCCCAGAATTTGACTGTAACGCACGATAGCTAATTGCGATCTCACACTCATCGGTGCTGGCTCAGCAAGTAACAAATTACTCATTTGCGCATTACTTTGCTGGTTAGAGTTTTGCGTTGCGCAAGCACCCAGTAGCACACTGACACACAATAAAAATAGGATTCGCATATACATCATCTGTGTAGGTAATTTTACCTTGTAGGACTATTTGCTGGAACAGTGTGACAGATCGTAACGCTGTTATTGGCGTTGACAATAGTCGGATTATTGGCAAATGGAAGATGCTGCTAGAGTCGCTTAAATCAGCAAAAAAGTAAAGGAGGGGGCGAGACAGGCGATAAATTTTATCAATATAACTTGTATCAAAGCGTAACTTTGAGACACACTGCTCGGCAGTATTTGGTATGACTCGAGGAATACATGGCGAGCAAGCCCGACTCTCAACAAACACTATTGGTTCAGGCACAACGTGTGCAACTTAATGCCCATGCCCCCTATTCACATTTTCAAGTAGGTGCAGCACTCGTAGACGAGGCAGGCAATACTTTCGCTGGCTGCAATGTGGAAAATGCCGCTTACCCCTTGGGGCAATGTGCTGAAGCCAATGCCATTGGCGCCATGGTTGCGGCCGGTGGCAAGGCCATTCGAGAAGTACTCATTGCCAGTCCCAACACCCAAGTGTGCCCACCCTGCGGAGGCTGTCGCCAAAAAATCGCTGAATTTGCCAATGCTGACACCATGGTGCACCTTGCCACGTGCGATGGACACATTACCACCATGCCCATTGCTGAACTGCTACCCTTAAGTTTCAAGCTCACACCCCTTGCCTAAAACGGATTGGTGTTTAGGATCTTTCGTTTAAAAGGAGCCACAGCATGGCAAAACAACGCTATCTTGATGATTGCCAGCGTTATCTGCGCGAAGTTTACCAGCTCAGCTTGGCTGGGCGTCCAGACGCAGTAAAAAAGCATCGAGCCGAAGGATTTATGCAAGCCGGTATAGTCTTAGAGATCTTCACTGCAGAAGAAATCAAACACATCATCGATGCCCTGCACCTTGAAGTGTTTGGTGAAACCAAGGCACAGCGGCAAGCTCGTAATAGTGAATACGAAGCCTTGAAACTCAGTGACCCTGATAAGTACTTTGACGAACCCGCCATTATCCGCAAGGGGCAACATACAAACATTGAGGGTGGCGATCCAAAAGCTTAAAATGCACGCTAGCCTTAAGCGTGCCCGCAGTAAACAACCGAGGGGCGGTGTCACTCCAATCAGGAATAAAACAGCATGCATTTAACACCACCTCGCTTCTACCTACTCTGCTGCACGCTGATTTTAAGTAGTGTGTTACTACTGACTGCTTGCAAACAACAAAGTCAAACGCCATCTGCTGCAGCTAGCGCGCTGATCTTCAACATGGCTGACATGCACTCTGGTTATGATAATTACCCCAAGCTGCTGCACAATATTGACGTTGTTGCCCAACAAAAACCTGAGGCGGCGTTGATTTTTGTGATTAATGGCGATTTTTTTGAGGCAGGTAGCGTGGTGGCAACCCGCTCTAAAGGCATGCTCGACATGACTTTTTTAAATGCACTACGCAGCCGTGGCGAAGTGATCTTTAACATTGGCAACCATGATTTTGATGTGCTTGAGATGAATGACTTTATCCAGCAAGCCCAAGACAGTGGAATTCGAGTCATTGGCACCTTTGCCAGTCAACAGTTGCAGCGTGCCTTGTCACCCTACACTGACCTAAACCTGGGCGAACGACGTGTGCGTTTTATCGGCGTTGATACCGATCACCCCGCGACGTTTCCCGCTGCCCTGCGCGATGCACTAAACATCCCGAATCCGTTGACGTGGCTTGCACAACATTATGAGCCCCTCGCGGCAGATGCAGATGATACCGTGCTGTTATCACACGCAGGTTTACAGGTAGACAAAAACATATTGGCGTTTTTAGCGCAACAAAACAAAGCCCCTTTGTACGTGCTTGGTGCGCATGATCATTTGAGTCTGCAAACTAGGGTGGCCAATATTCCCTACTTACACACCACATTTAAAGGCCAACGTTTAGTGCTGGTTGCTGTAAATGCCCCCCCTAAGGCCACAAAAATGACCATCAGCTCCCTGTTAACTGAAGCTGAGCAGGGCGTGGATGAGGCGTTTGCGGCCTTAATTGTTGAACAACGCGCTGAGTTTTTGACACCCTCTGATACCGAGATAGTGGGCAAGGTTGCAAAAGAGTTAAGCTTGCAAGAAGCGGTAGATTGGACCCTCGACACCATGCGTCAGTTTACGGCTGCCGATGTGGCCTTGTTTAATCATTCTTCTTTTGGATCAGGTTTGGCCAAGGGGCCACTGCCACGTTACCGCTTTGATCAGTTCATGCGCTTTGAGAATAAACTCATGGTGGCAAATGTGGATGGCGCGACCCTCAACAAGATACTAGCCAAGGCCAACCAACAACAATTAACTGATATTGAGAAAATGAGTGGTGACTTTGTGTATGCCAATATAATTAGCCCTGACTTGGGCAAAACATACCGCATCGTTACTACCGATTGGGTTGCTAGGCCCACACATCAAATGGACTACCTTGGCGTTGCGGTGGATTTTCAAGTAGTGCCTGATACAAGCATTAAAGGCTTGTTGCTGCATGCCCTAGCTACCTCAGACCTTGAAAAGGTCAACACGGCTCCTTAACCAAGCAATGACAGCTAATATCCCGCAGACATAATCAACAGGCTTACGCCCCGTTGTAGCCAAACGGGGCTTGTTTACTGATCTCTTTACTGATCTCAGATTGCCATGGGTTTAAACGGCAAATCACGATAGCGTTTACCTGACGCCGCATACACAGCATTGGCTAATGCTGGCGCAAACGGGCCAAGACCGGGTTCACCTAAACCAGTGGGTTTGTAGTCATTGGCTAAAAAGTGCACATTCACTTGGGGCATTTCGTTGATCCGCAGCACAGGATAATCGTGGAAGTTTGAATTCACTACCGCGCCATCGCGGAACACCACTTCAGTGCGCAGCGAATAAGACATGCCCATCACCACTGCCCCTTCCATTTGCGCGGTGGCACTGTCGGTATTGAGTACCTGACCACAATCCACAACCGCATCGACTTCTAAAACTTTGATGTTGTCGCCCTGCACTTCAACCCGCACAGCCATGGCCACATAGGTATTAAAACTGTAATGCACCGCTATGCCTAAGCCTTGGTTTTTAGGCAAGTTATGGCGTTTATCCCAGTTTGAGCGTGTTGCTGCTTCAGTTAAAACCGCTTTAGAGCGAGCCACTTGTTCAGCTTGGTTTGGATCAGTATTGTTGTTGTAGGTTTGCAGCAAAAATGCCACGGTATCTTGCTGGGCTTGCTCGGCCAATTCGTCGGCAAAACTACCAAAAGCAAAACCGTAAAATATTGCATTCACTGCACGATACCAACCAATGCGTGTATGGGCGATGGCTTCACCCGATTCACTACGAAAATTGGCCACATTAAAAGGATGATTATCAACATCTCTGATCACATTTGCAGGTGGTCTTTGTATGCTTGGGTCAAATAAGGTAGGAATGGAGGGAAAGGCGGCACGATGCAACCAGCCTGTAACATTGCCCTGTGCATCGAGTGCTGCCTCGATATGCTGAGCATTGATGGAGTGGTAATAGCCAGTGCGCATGTCTTCTTCCCGCGACCATGTGAGTTGCACGGGAGCCTTGACTGCCGCAGAAAGCACCGCGGCTTCATGCACATAGTCACATTTAAACTTACGGCCAAAAGCACCACCGGCCATGGTGACGTGCACAACGATGTCTTTAGGATCGCGTTGCAGGTATTGACCAAGCACAGCTTGGATATCACCGGGACTTTGGGTGGCGGCCCATACCTCACAACTGTCTGGTTGCACCCACACCACACTGGCGTTTGGCTCCATGGGCGAGTGCGATAAATGCCCGCCAGTATAGGTAGCTTTATGGGTCTTGGCTGCCGCAGCAAAGGCTTGCTGCACATCACCACGTTCAGTGACCATTTGCGCAGGGTTTTCGACGTTTTTCACCAACATGGCTTTGTATGCTTTGGTGTCATAACCTTGATTGGTGCCCAAGTCCCATTCAATCTTCAACTGTTTGAGCGCTTGTTGCGCCGTCCAAGTATTGTCTGCCACCACAGCGACACCACCAATGGAGCCAAACGGCACATCAAAACGTGGGATTTCCACCACGGCGCTCACCCCTTTGACCTTAATGGCAGCGCTTTTATCAAGGGATTTCAGCTTGCCACCTAACACCGGACAGTGGGTGATCGCCGCGTATTTCATGCCGGGTAACTTAGTATCTACCCCATAGGTTAGTGTACCTTGAACAATATCCCCTTGGTTGTGGCGAGCAAGGTCTTGGCCAATGTATTTATACTCACCTTTAGTTTTAAGGGTAGGTTTGTCTGGCACGGGCAGGGTGGCAGCGATGCTGGCAAGCTCACCGTAAGCCAATTTTTGTTGGTTGGCAGTGTTGATCACAAAATGATTGTCGGCCTTACACTGGGCAACATCCACACCCCATACTTTGGCAGCGGCGGCCACTAACATCATTTTGGCGGCGGCGCCGGCCTCCCGCATAGGAATATACATAGTGCGAATACTGGCGGAACCACCAGTGGCTTGTGAGCCATATTTTTCTTCGTTGCCGTCAGCCTGAATCACCTTTACCCGTTGCCAGTCTGCTTCTAATTCGTCGGCCACGGCGGCGGGTAATGCGGTGCTGATACCCTGCCCCATTTCACAGCGCCCACAATAAATCAGGGTGTCGCCATTGGCGGCAATTTCAATAAACGCATTAGGGATAAACTGCGGTTGTGATGTTAAACCCAATTTAGCCATTGTGGTTGACGGGAAACTCACGCCCAACACTAAGCCACCACCGACTAAACCCGTTTGTTTGAGAAATAAACGACGGCTAGGATTGGCGCCCTTGGCTGAACTTTCATTAAAAAGTGCCATGTTACACCTCCTTAACCATAATTTTGGCCGCATCCGCCACCGCTTGTTTGATGCGTTGATAGGTGCCACAACGGCAAATATTACCCTGCATGGCATTATCAATGTCTTCACCACTGGGGCGCGGATTACTGGCTAACAAACTTGCAGCATTCATGATTTGCCCCGCTTGGCAGTAGCCACATTGCGGTACTTTGTTGGCTAACCAAGTTTGTTGCAGCGGATGGTTGCCAGTCGGCGAGAGGCCTTCAATGGTGGTTATACTTTTGCCCGCCACGGCGGCCACGGGCAATACACATGAGCGCGTGGCTTGGCCGTCTACGTGAACCGTACAGGCGCCACACAGCCCCATACCACAGCCGTATTTGGTGCCGGTTAATTCAAGTTTATCACGCAAAAACCACAACAAGGGCATCTCATCTGCCACATCGATTTCATAACTTTTAGCATTAATAACTAGGGATTTATTCATCACACCTTCCTCTTGGATCGCCGCAGCCAAGCTGGGCATACCACGTTAAAAAGGGCGATACGTTGCCCTTGTTATAGTTTACACCTATGCAAATCACTCAGGCCCTACTTAATCACTGTGCAGGGCTTCGATGGGATTAAGTTGCGAGGCCTTGACGGCTGGGTAAGCACCAAAACCTACGCCCACCGCCATACAAATTGACAACGATAAGATAATCGCCACCAACGACCAACTCACTGCCCAGCCTGAATAGAAACCAATAATCTCGGACAAAATTAAGCCAAACACGATACCCAGCAAACCGCCTAATACCGAGATGGTAAAACTCTCTGCGATAAACTGCAGTTTGATGTTTTTCTGGGTGGCGCCAATGGCACGCAACAAACCTATCTCCTTGGTGCGCTCTAATACGTTAGCCAACATGATATTCATGATGCCAATTCCGCCCACCAGCAAAGAAATGCCTGCAACACAGGCCATCACGATATTGAATATTTGCTGGGTTTGTTTTTGTTGCGCCAACAAGGCAGCGGGAATAATCAGCTGATAATCCTGTGCTTCACCGTGGCGAAATTCAAACAAATGAGCCACGGCTTTAGCGGCGACCAAAGGATCAATATCCTCCGTGATCTTCAGTTTGATCATGTCCAGTTCACTGGCTAACGCCGGGCTGCTGAGTTTTTTCAAGCTCGTATTGAGGGGCACAAAAATACGTGAACTGTCGCCGCCGATTTTTACCCCCTGAAACTCATCTTTGCCCAAATAAGGATCGTTTAACACGCCCACCACTTCAAGCCATAAATGGTTCACTTTCACGAATTGACCAATGGCTTCTTGGTCTTTAAATAACTGACTCGCTGCATTAGCCCCTAACACGGCCACCTGCGCAATGTTGATATTATCGTCTTCATTTAAGACACGACCGACTTGAGCTTGCATGTTTGACAAACGAAAATGACTGGCACTGACCCCCACAACATTTAGATCTGCGCTGGCTACATCGCTATACACAGATTGGGTTTTGATTTTTTTCTCAACGCTGTAGTCTTCGACAAAGGGCAAGGTAGCGCTGGCAGCTTGCACGTCGGCGATGGTCAAACCCAACGACTCCTTACGCACTTCATTCAGTTCATCATCGGCGAACTGCTTGCCCTCCACGATTAAGTTACGCAAGCCCATTGAATCAATCATCTTTAGGGCTTGACGTTCTGCGCCTTCGCCAATATTGAGCATGGCAATCACCGCACCCACACCAAAGATCATGCCGAGTAAGGTCAGCAAGGTACGCAGTTTGTGTGAAGCCATTTCAGCTAAGGCATCCCACACGAGAGGCATAAAGGTACTCATTACACTTGCTCCGGCGCACTAAGGGCGACAATATCGCCAGGTTTCAGGCCACTGATGATTTCGACAAAATACAAATTTTTCTGCGCTGTCTCTACTGTACGTTTTTCATAGTCTTCACCAACTTGCAGGTAAACAAAACTTGCCCCCTGTTCGTTGAAGATGGCTTGCAAGGGCACCAGCATTTTATCCAGTTGTCGATCCACTTCTACATCCACCGACACCTTGCTCCCCGGCTGCAATACAGCATCTTTATCGGTAAGCGTCACCACCAATTCAAAATACTTGGTTGGGTTGCCACGTTTGATAGTACGAGAATATCCGGCCACCGAACTCACCGTGCCATTAAAATGTAGCTCTGGGTAGGCATCCAATGTGACCGTGGCTTTTTGTCCGGTTTTCAAGCCAATGGCATCTTTATCCAGCACATAGACTTTGGCTTGCATCACATCCAAGTTGGGTATTTTGGCGATAATACTGCCAGGGAAAACCGTTTGCCCCACCCGTGGTTTTTCACCGCGCCAGTCTTTATCAAAAACCAATAAACCGGTGTTTGGCGCCGTGACCTCTAACTGTGCTAAGGCCGCTTGATGTTGCTTATATTTGGCTTGATGACCTTCTTTACGAATATCCAAGACTTCCACAGCACTTTGATTTTGCTCACCGATACTGTCTTGTTTCCAATCAATGAACTCTTCTTTTGCGCCAAGATAATCGCGGTTTGACAGGGTTTCGATAATTTCTAATTTGGAATACAGGCGTAGGTCGTCAATGGCAAAGGTATCCACAAAAGCAAACTCTTTGTTGACCAATACTTTCTCTGAATCCAATTCTGTTTGCTGCTGGGTTTTTTCGGCTTTTTTCTGACGCATGTCTTTGTCGAGAAGCAGCATTTCTAACTCTTCTTTGCGGCTGTCCAGCAGTAATTGTTCGGCGTCAAACCGTGCCACAATGTCGCCTTTTTGCACCAAGCTATTTTCTTCGGCTAACCAGCTAATGGTCATCGGGTTGCGCCCCGGCGTGGTGATGGCTTGGGCATCGGCAGACTCTAATTCACCGGTGGCAGGGATGACAATGCTCAGTGCTTGGCTCTGCACGGTATACAGTGGCACACTTGATGGCGGTGCTTCACTACACCCTAATAAGCTTAGGCACATAGCGCCAACTAATACGCTTAACTTCATTGTACCACTACCTCAACTTTGGCTTGCATACCGGGGCGCATGACTTTGGGGCGCTGCTCACCCAATTCAATTTGCGCATCAAAAACCACCTTTTGGTTAGTGCTCGACTTAGGATAAAAAGACTGACCGAGTTTAGCGATTTTGCCCATGTAGGCGGTTTCTGGGTAGGCATCAAAAATCACTTTAACCTCGCTACCTGTGTGCAACTTGGCGGTGTCTGGTTCGGCAAATTCAGCTTTTAACGCGGCTTCATCTAACGACGGCAGCTGTATCAAACTGCGCCCCATGTACACCGTTTCGCCCACTGCTGCTTTATCACCATTCCAGTCTGTCATATACATCACCAAACCATCTTTGGGGGCTTTGATGGTCAGTCGGTCTAAGTCTTCTTGAATACGATTAACCCGGGTCATTAAATTCTTAATTTTCCCTTGAGCAACTTGGGCGTTAATCACCATGGCTTTTTCATGATGAGCAAGTTTTTGCTGCGCTTGAGTGTATTTCTCCTGCTGATACAGGTACTCGGCGTACTGCTTTTGTTTGTCTATTTCAGAGCTGGACACATCAACAATTTCAACTTTGCGCTTGGCAATTTGATAATTCATTTCAGCTTCGGCCAGCGCTAATTTGAGATCTTGCTGTTTGGCATCGTCATTGAGTTTTTCATTTTCAGCGCGTTTTTTCTCTGCATCTAACTCACTGGTACGCCCAATTAAATCCGTTTTTAACTGCTGACCATCAAATACCAAGATCACTTCGCCTTCTTTTACCAGTTTGTTTTCTGGTGCCATGCGCTCGATTTTAAATTGCCACATACTGCGCACATTGGGTGGGCCTACCGTGGCATTTTTAAGCGAAATCAATTCTGCTGGTGCGCTGATGACGCTGACATTTTGACTGGTGCTTGCAGTATCATCGCTTTGACAGGCGCTGAGTGAGTAAACACTTACCAGCAACAACATGGCTTTATTCAATGAAAATTGGCTCACTGTTTATCTCCTTGGATACTGGCTAACGTGGCATTTTCTTGCAACAGAACGCGTACGCTCATACCTGGAAATATTGCTTGTTTGGGGTAGTCATTAAACGCCACTTCTAAACGATAATAAGCGCCATCACTCCACTGGCTTTTTTGTTCTGCTTGGCTCGACATCGACAACAACTTACCTGTGTAGTAGGTGTTGGGGTAAGCATCTAAGGCGAGGGTTAATTCACTGTTTGCGACATTTAAACGGGCCGCATCAATTTCGTGTAACCAAGCGCTCACTTGATAGGCTTCTTGGGCTTGCACTTGCACAATATTCCAACTCGCTTGCACGTTCATACCAATCGCAATTTTTTGCGCCATCCATGGGTGCATCATGTGAGTCACCGGCCCAGTAAATTCTGCCACCACACTGAGCTTTTCCATTTGGCTGCGTTGATAGGCGATTTCTTCTTCTAACTTCAGAATGGTGATGTTTTGTTTGTCGATGCCTACCCGCTGTTCCGCTTCTTTGAGCTTGAGATTTTCTTCCGCTTTGATCTTTTCTAACAAGGCTTTTTCGTAAGCTATTTGATGTTTACCCTTTTCATAGGCACTGATTTGCCCATCGGGAACAGAGGCTTCGATGCGGGTTTTATCTACCATAATATTGGCGAGGTTGAGTCGTCCTTGGGCCTCAGTCACGGCTTGGGTGAGATCCATTTCAATTTTAATCAGTTGCAGTTGCTCAGTGGTTAAGCGCTGTTCATTTTCTTCCAATTGCGCCTGAATACCGCCAGAGTCAAAGACCACCACCAGATCACCGGCCTGCACCACACTGCCCTCATCCGCCATCCATTGAATTTGTACTTGCCAGCGGCTGGTGCGTGGCGCGGTAACCAGTTGGCTGCGCGCCGAGGTAACCACACCGGTTAACAAGGCTTGTTGCTCATTGGCAAATCCCCTTGCAGGCAGACCACTGATACACAGCACAAGGCTCAGGGTTATCATGCTTTTACATAGCTGTTGTAACATTATTCACTCTCCTTGGAGTGGTCACCCTTAACCGGGTCGGCACTATCGCTGAGCACAATACCATCACGCATGGTAATCACCCGTTTTGCGCACTCGGCTATGTCGTCTTCGTGGGTCACCATCACAATGGTTTGTCCTTGCTGATGTAAGTCAGTTAATAAGGCCATAATTTCAACCGAGGTTTTACTGTCGAGGTTACCGGTGGGTTCGTCAGCTAAGATCACCGTTGGTCGGTTGATCAGGGCTCGGGCAATGGCTACACGTTGGCGTTGCCCACCCGACATCTCATTGGGCCGGTGATTCTTACGGTGCCCTAAGCCAACTTGATCAAGGAGTTTATTGGCACGTTCGTCGGCTTCTTCTGCCGATACCTTGGTGTAACGTAATGGCAGTTTGACGTTCTCTAAGGCTGAGAGTTTTGGCAGCAAATGAAAGGTTTGAAAAATAAAACCAATATGGCGATTGCGGATGGCCGACAGGGTGTCGTCATCGAGGGTCGCCACATCTTGATCATCCAGCAGATACTGCCCAGAGTTGGGTGTATCTAAACAACCGAGTATGTTCATTAGGGTCGACTTGCCTGAACCCGAGCTGCCCATAAAGGCCACAAATTCATTGGTTTGAATCGACAAAGAAATATCTTTAAGAGCGTGTACTTGCTCTGAGCCATTGACAAATGACTTGGAAATATGACGAAGTTCGAGCATTTTATTTGGCTTATATTGGCGTTATAAAACTACAGTAACTTGACACTACGCTCGAGGCAATGTCGTGGTTTGATATGCGACTTAGTTTATTTGGTTTATCTGTTTCAAAATGTGTATATGCCTCGTTTTTTGCCCAAACCATTGCCAATAAAAGGTTTCGGCAGCCTTTATATACAGGGCAATTACCAGATGGCGTGCTGTGTTTTAAACCACCCACAACCAGGTTATTGCCGCACTGCCAAGCAAACCTAGCCACAACAGCGCAATAAACCCTGCCTTGTTTTGTAGGTTGTCAGCGCGTAACACAAAAAATGTTTTACTCAGTGCGTTGCCTAATAAAATCACAAAAAATAAGGTCAGCATGTTTTGCTCGGCTGCCACTGAATCGCTCTGGGTTAATAACGAGGCAAGCACCGCATGCGCTTCAAAGAGGGAAATAAACAAGGTACTCAAGTGGCGAGACATGGCAAATTCATTACCGATTAAATGCATCAAACCAATGATCAAAAATAACAACACCGATAATTTCGCGACGTTTTTCCAAATGATCGGACGGTCATTTAACAGCTCGATGTCGATGCGAGCTGTATTTTGACTACTGGGCGTTGCAAACGTTTTGGCCAGTGACAGGTAAACAACAACCACGAGGAAAAACGCCAATTGCAGAGCAAAAGGCAAATAATAACTTAAGGGAGCATCTTTGCTCAGATAGAACACGATAAACAGGCACTCCACCACCATCGCACACAGAGCAAGCAACAGCGTTATCGCCAATTCACGTTGATGACTGTTGGCATATTTGGGGTCATTTAGCACTTGTAAATACACCGCCGTGCTTGAGATGAAGCCACCTAAAAATCCCTGTAACTGCAGGCGGCGACGCTGACCGAGTAAGTGAAAGGTAAAAAAGCTAAACAATTCAAGACTGGCGATCAAGGGCACAATCTTGAGCATCGGCACATAACTCGCCACCACATACAATATGGCCAACAAGGCCATGTCGATATAAATTTGTTTATCTTTAAAATGGTAAGCTAAGGGAGTGTTATGTTCAGGCGACAGACCGTATTACCCCCAATCATTAATGGTTAGTATCGCGCCAGCCCGTGTTGCCAAGCAAAATTCTTAAGGTTGCTTAGGCTTTTTTAGCGGCTTCACGCTCGGCAAATTTAGCCAATTGCTCTGGTGTAGCTGGCGCTTGGTATTGTGCTTTCCACTGCGCAAAAGGCATGCCGTAAATCGCTTCTCGTGCTTGGTCATAATCCATGTCGACGTTTTGTTGCTGTGCCCCCGCCATATACCATTTAGCCAAGCAGTTACGGCAGAAGTCGGCAAGGATCATCAGATCAATGTTTTGCACGTCTTTGTTGGCATCTAAGTGCTTAACTAAGGTGCGAAAGGCATAGGCTTGGGCTTCGGTTTGTTGTTGCTGATCCATGTTATTTCCAATTTTTAAGACATTGTTTACGTTCTGGGGTCACTTGCGGTGACTTCAATACGTTGTTGATTATTTTCGTGAAAGGCTAACAGCTCATGCAGGCCTTTTAAATTATGTAAACTGCGAAATTCAATCCAATCAATCAAGCAATACAAACACACTGCTGGATAATGCCAACTGCTAAAATGACCGTCTGCGACGAGCTCATTCAGTTCAACCAATACCGCATTAACACGATCTTTTTGCAATTTAAAAAATAGCTTTTGCTCATCAGCGGCAATCCCCGATTTGGCCAAAATAAACATTTGCACCAGGGAATCATTGGCCGAATCAATGAGGGTGAGCTGATTCTCTTGCTGCCAATCTAATGCAGGGTAGGCAAACTTTTCAGCTAAATAACGATAGATGATCCGCGAGTCATAGATTCGTTTTATCTGGTTTTCGTGCACATCTTCCAGCATGGGGATTTTCATGGTGGGATTTTTTAGGATCATGTCGCTGCGATCCGCCGGCTCAAAAATCTGCACGTTGACAAATTCATGCTGAGTATTGGCTAACCAAATACGCAGACGTCGCACATAAGGAGAGGTGGTTGAACCGTAAAGTTTTAACATGTGCTTTGCTCCTCAATATCGCTAGGTAAAACGCCAACTTATTAAGTAGATATATTAGGCTTTGTGCCAGTATTTTTGCATCTCATAATATAAAAAAGAGGCTGACCAAGTAATCAGCACCAAACCTGTGAGTGATTCAATACCGGTTAAGTAACGCAGATGGCCCAAGGGCACGATGTCACCAAAACCAACGGTGCTAAACACCGAAAACGAAAAGTACACACAATCCAATACACTACCGTCGATATTCCCGCTGAGTTGTCCCCAGCCATCGAGGTTGATCATGGCGTAATAGGCGAAGGCGAAAATCCATACTTCTACAGCATGGGCAAGCAGCGCACCAAACACCCCAAACACAATGCGCAGGCGTGGTTTAATTTTTACCAAAATGATGAGTTTGCTGAGTAAACGCAGAAATTCGTAGTGCACGATAACAACGACAGCCACCACCAAGGTATTGATAAGAAAGACTAAAAGCAGCATAGCGACAACTTGCCTGCGCAGAGAAGGAGTAAGGCTATGTTATGAACAAATCCTCAGGAATGCACGCTTGGCGATAAACCGCGCAAGCGTGCGCCATGTTTTATGGTTTGAGTGCCTGATTTTCAAACGAGACTTCTACGTACCAATCGTCCATGTTGTCGTACATTTCCCCTTTGAGGATGTAATACGGCGATTTGTAGTAAATCTTGATGTCGTGGAAGGGGTCAGTGATGATTTTACTCATCCATACCAAACCACTTTGCACGCCCATTAATTTGAACAAGTGCAGGGTACGAAACGCAATCGCACCCAAGCCCACGTACAACCAAATAATCGCCATGTTATTGATGAACTCAGGAAAGTTAGTGGCTGGCGTAAATACCCCAAAAAAGTCAGGTTTAACGTACAACACCACCGGTACTAAAGCCCAGATACTCAACAACACCACTTTGCGGCTCAGGTTGTAACCCACCTTGACGCTTTCTTTGTACTCATGGGTGGCCTTGTTCACTTCGTCATAGGTTTTAGGTTCGAAGAAAAAGTGGCCGGTTTGACGTAATACCATGGCTAACAACCAGCCGACTAAAGCGGCCGCAGCGGGGTAATAAAACACCAGAACATAGCTGGCTAAAAAACAGCTGGCGCTGAGTAAATGCAAAAATTGATTAATGCGATTGTGATGATAATAACGGTGATCATCCCAACGTTGTTTTTGTAATTCTTGGTAAAAGGTCATGGATTTTCCTTGCGGGTTGAACAGTTGTATTAATGGCTTTGCGGCGCATTAAGGGTTGATGAATAGGGCGAATCACTGTGATCGCGCAGCAGGGCTTGCCCCATTTTAATTGGCGTTCCTTCGCCAATGCCCGGGCACAATTGATAGTTGCCGCTGGCAAATACGATGATGGTTGAGCCATGTTGGAAATAGCCCATTTCATCACCTTTAGTAAAACTCGCATTACAGGGCAATTGATTAGGCCCCTGATACTTCAAATCTAAGGTGTCGGATAAAAAATGAAATTTCATGCTTGCCACTAAAATAGCGGCCACGGGTACCAAAGTAATGCTGCCGTTCGTGCTGTGATTGTGCAGTTCGATAACCGCCCGTTCATTTTTACAAAACAACTTTTCGATGCGTTTCAAGGCAATGGGGTTGACGTTCCACGTATCACCTGAGATGTAGTCAACCTTGCTGACGTGACAATCAATCGGGGCATGAAAACGGTGATACATACTGGATTTGAGACGCAGGGTGACAAACACACCATTGCGGTATTTATTGGCAATATGGCTGTCGGGGATCAAATCGCTTAATTCATAAGGGAAACCCTTGGCCTGAAAAAGTTGCGTGCCTTGCACTTGCCCACAGGCACCAACAATGGCATCACACGGGCTGGTCACCACATCGGCACGCTGATCAACTGGGCGTAAGCCATCTTTTAACTGGCGGGTAAAACACGCGCCTAAACTGGAAAAGGATTGTTGTTTAGCGTCTTCTAAACGCAAGTCTTCGGCAAATAGCTGCCAGATGGCAATGGAAAGCTTAGTCAACCACGGGCTCTCAATTTGACTGAACCAGCCCATAAACAAGGTAAGCCAGCGGCGCGGAATTCGATTAGTTAATAAAAAATTCAGTTGTTCTTGTTTGGTCAAGGAAACCGTTGCTGTCTTTAACATCAAGCCACCGTTCTGTGCAGCTGAGTCACGCTATGCACGGTGCTTGGCGCAGCATAGTAGCCATCGGGAACTTGCAAACCCAAATTAAGCATAAACTGCTGCATTATAGGTTCTGCCTGATATTCACTGGCACGCAAGGTGGCTTGTTTACGCATGTGTTGTTGTTGGCTTGCATCATGGAAGTACTTCACGATATTCGCCACCATTGTACCGAGATCATCTGCCAGGTAGCCGTTTACCTCATGCTGAATTAGGTCTTTGGGTCCCTTGCAGTTGTAAGCCACGGTGGGCATGCCATGCACAAAGGCTTCTAAAATGACATTGCCAAACGTATCAAAGCGCGATGGAAATACAAATAAGTCCAAACTGAGGTAGAGGGCCGCCAGTTGTTTTTTGCTCTGCCAGCCAAGGAAAATCGCCTCAGGTAGTTTTTGTTTGAGTTTTTCACTGGCTGGCCCCGAGCCTGCCACTACAATGCGCAGGTCGGGCAAGGCTTGTTTTGCCTTGGCGACAATCTCAGGCAAATCAAAAATGCCCTTCTCTTCACTCAAACGACAGGCGATAAACAATACCGGCGTCGCATCGGTAGCGCCGGGGACAATGCTGCCTTTGGCTACCCGCTGTACCTGCATATCACGAGGCTGAGTGTGGTGGGCAGTGAGAAAAACACGCGCTTCGGGCAGTTGCATTTCGTGGCTGGTGAGCCAGTTTTTGTGTTCATGATTGAGCACAAAGACACCATCAAAACGATTGTACAACGCGCGCATCAAACGCCGCACACGGTCACGTTCATGCTGATTCAAATCGGTGGTGTGTTTGATAAAGTCAATCCAATCGGTGTGCATGAAAAAGAAGCTAGGTACGTTAAACATTTGTTGAATAAACAAAGCAACAACCGCCATGGGGCCTTCGGTTGAACAGACGATGCGGTCGTAGCCCCCTGCATAAAATATCTGCGCTACCTGCAGCACATCGGGAATACGAATTTGTTGTTCGCCGTAACGCCGCACATCAAACTCGGCCACTGGGCGCACCACATGTAAATGCTCAGCCGACTCAGCCTCGGCATCGCAGATCAGAAAATCAATAGGTAAGTTAGCGCGCTGCATCTCTTTGAGTTTGCCCGACAAGGAGGTAGACACGCCATTTTTATCCAGCAAGGTGTCGGTGAGATAGAGGGCGCGATTGCTGTGATGATTACGCCCAAGATGCTGGGCAAATTGATTGAGAAATACGCGGTTTTGATAGAGTACGCGGGTTGAAGCCAAGGTAGACCCCGCCAAAATCATACTGATCAAAACGGGAAATGACAGACTATCCAACATCTTGCCAATGTTGATGCTACTCATGTTTTCCGATTTTTTACCCTCGCCCAAAAACAAAGATGTCAATTGACTGGGGATTTCCATCTTGCGGGTGATTTCTTCTGTGGAAAAACTGTCTAACAACAGACCTTGGTTGCCACTGATCACCTTGCTAACACGGCTGGCAACTAACTTATTGAGGTTGTTAAAAAGCTGACTGATGGCACTGTTGACGGTTTCAACAAACACTTCTGGGTGATGCCGTTTGCTGTCAGCGATGCGTTCTAACTGGCCAATGCAGAATTTGTAGTCTTTCGATACTTGCCATTTGAGCAATTTATTGGGTTTTTTACCTTGCAGGGCATCGTGCACAAACTCAAAAAACTTCATGGTTTTTTTATGTTTTTGCATTTCTAACATCACGTTGCTCACCACAAAACAACCAATTTTGTCCCATGCGGTGCCACGGTGTAACAACACCCGCAACAAACCGGGATCTTTCATTTTGGTGGCAACCTGTGAGAAATAATCCACCAAAGCAATATTCAGTTTTTGGTTTTCAGCGATGTTACCAAAAGGTGCAATATTGCCTTGACGCAAGGCCTCAAGGGCTAACACAGAGGGGGTCTGAGTCTTTAGTCGTTCTTGCAGATTGGGCACATAGAGGTAGGAACCACATTGTCCAGCAAAAATACCGGTGTGATCATCTGAGCCCCCCGTGAGTATTTTGGCTTTATGTGGATCAACCCCAAAACTGGCGGGATTAAGATGGTGTTTACGTGCAAAGGCATGAATTTTTTCGGCCGTTAAACTCTGCACCCAATTTAAGGTCAGCACACTCTGCCACAAATCACGCTGACCATTTAATACCTCAAAACGGCTGAACATTACCGCCAGTTTTTCAAACAAACTCAGATCAATTTTTTCGTTACGAGTATAAAAATACAAAGGGTGTGGCATGATCACCGGAATATCTTCACTGGCGGCATAACGCAAAAAGTCGTAAATATTCTGACGCTTTTTGTTTAATACCTTTTCCTGTTCACGGCTAAAGCCGTAAGTTAAGACGTGAATAAAGAGTTCATACTCAGGGAAGTAGCAGGTAAATTCAGCCCCCACTAATACGTCTTCCCCTTGTTCCTGTAATTCCCAGCATGAACGCGCATTGTTATGGTTGGTCACCGTGACCACTGAACTACCATTTTCTTTGAGCAGTTTGACCAGCTTCTTGGTTTTCAGCCAGGTTTCAGGCAAACGTAAAATGCGACCCCACAATTCGTCTGGCACATCACTGTTGTGGTCGTGACAGTGAAAATCGATGCGCAGGCAATCTTCGGCAGCAAATCGTGTTTTTTGTGACGCTAAGTACTGATCAAACTCTGCTTTGAGGGCTTGGCGAAATGGCGGTGGTGTAGGCAACGCCATGTTAGTTATCTGAGTGTGCTTGGTCATGACTAACCCACCTTGCTTACATTAGTTGCGTGTTCATGCGAATGGTTCGAGGTTTGTATAGATGCATGGTAGGTTTGGCGCTGGGCTAATGGTTGCGGAAGCCAGCCCGCCAACCACGGAAATTTACTGCCCAGCATATCCATCAAAAACTGACGTTTGATGGTTTTATTAGTGAGTTGTGGCGCCTGCCACCACCAGCCATCTTGCTGCATGTGGGTGGCTCCACGCACAAACGCGTCGATCACTTGGTCAAATTCTGCATCACTGAAGCTAAAACTCATGATCAAACGTCCGGTGCCTGTCCAACTGAGTTCTAGGCCTGCATGCTTGAGGTAGAACTGCAACATCCAGTTATAGCGGCTGGGTATGGTGTAAAGCACTGACAGAATCGAGTGAATATTGCTGATGCGCACAGGCAGATTTGCGGCGATTAAACGCTGGTTGAAACGTGCAGTGCGTCTATTCCACAGGGCTTCAGAATCAGCATATTGCTGCTGAATATCGGCTTGGGCGATGCGTGTTAAAAAGCGATGCATTGCACCGATTACATAGGGATGACTATTAAAGGTACCGCGCGCAAAGGACACATTCACCGGCTGCGCATCGTTAAAACGTTTCATTAATTTATGGGTACCTGCCAATACGCCGATGGGCAGGCCCCCGCCAAGTGTTTTACCGTAAGTCACCATATCAGCTTGAATACCGTAAAAACCTTGTGCCCCGCGATAACTCAAACGAAAGCCAGTAAACACCTCGTCCATGATCAAGACTATCCCTCGTGCACTGCAGATTTCACGGATATTGGCCAACCATTGGCTGTAACGTTGTTTATTAAAATCGGTGTTTCGATCACTGGCCACCAAAGCGGCATCCGATGGCGCATCGGCATTGGGGTGAAACGCTTGCAAGGGATTTATTAATACGCAGGCGATATCTTTGCGACGACGCAATACCTGCAAGCTATGCTCACTGAAATCGGCCAAGGTGTAGACGTCGTTAGTGACGCGGGTATTGCCAATACCCGGTTGTACCCCATCCCACCAGCCGTGATAAGCGCCACAAAAACGCACTAAATGCGTTTTGCCGGTGTGGTAACGCGCCAGCCGTACTGCTTGCATCACCGCTTCGGTGCCAGACATGTGAAACGATACTTCATCTAAGCCCGATATCTTTTTAATGGCCTCGACGTTTTCTGCAATCAAAGGATGATAACTGCCTAACACTGGGCCAAGCTGCCGAGCTTGGGCAATGCCATCGTCCATACACGTTTTGTAAAAATCGTAACCAAACACGTTAACGCCATACGACCCGGACAAGTCGTAACGCCAATTGCCATCTAAGTCTTTGATTTTAGAACCCTGACTTTCTTGGGCGATGGAGCCTAAGCGAAAAACCTGCGGAAGCTGCTGACGATAAGGAAAAGGAATGCGGTAGTGGCTGGTAAAACGCACGTCGGAAATGCTGTTTTCAATGGCTGATGCATAAGCTAGGGTACGTGGCGATGTTGCTTCCATGGATTGCTGCAGTGCATGCAGTGCTTGACGACGTTGGTCAACAATGTGCGGTGGCGCCCCGTCACTGGCAAAAAAATGCTCACCATCGTAACTAAAATACGGGATAAAACGGGCAACCCGACGCGACCATTTACTGTGTCCACGTAGTGAGGGGTGTTTAGCCCGTGATAGTTGCAAACGCACCATAATTCGGTAAAGCAGGTACACCGCGACAAGAGTCAGTGCAATATACGTGACATAGCTCGGATTCATTACAACTCATCAGTCAGCTGGTTTGGGCAAAAGTAACATGGCTTTTTGACTGATTTATTGCAGTTTATTGACGTTTATATGACACCGTTTAACCGGTCAGTTTGTGACCATCATTCCCGTTGAGCAAAATATGACAACCATTTTGCACCAGCCCTGACGGCACTTTCGGTGGCCAATTCAGCTGAACTGGCATGACACGTTTATACACATTTTTTGCCTTGCAAGGCCTTGATCACCACGTACACTGCGAGGCTAGTTAAAAGATTTTTGTGGAATATTCAGATGCTTAAACGTTTGGTTTGTATAGGGTTTTTCAGTGTACTTAGCGTGCTTAGTACAGCTAGCATGGCCATTGAGTTTGAAAAAGGTAAACATTTTGCGGTGGTAGCGGAGCAAGCGTCCGAAAGCCCTAAAGTGACTGAGTATTTTTCATTCTATTGCCCGCATTGCTTTCGCTTTGAACCGATTATCGATGCCATGCATGCTGCCTTGCCAGCCGGGACTACCTTCGTAAAAAACCATGTTGATAGCCTGCCTGGTCGCAATCCTGAAATAGAGCACATGCTGACAAAAGCATTGTTTAGCGCGGAAATATTGCATGTCGACAAAACCATGATCCCAGCGATATTTAACTATATCCACGTTAATAAAGCAGACTTTAGTAACCAGCAAGACCTCAAAAATTTGTTTGTCATCAACGATGTTGAGGGTGAAGCCTTCGATAAAACCATGAGCAGCTTTGCCGTCAATGCCCAGTTCAACAAAGCACAGCGCAGCACGGCAGCACTGCGGGCAGCGGGGATCCATACTGTGCCAACGGTGATTGTGAATGACAAATATCAGGTTATCGCCAACAGCATCACCTCCACCGATGAGTACATCGCGTTAGTCCTCTACCTGTTAAATAAAACAGAATCTTAGCTTGAAGGGCAGAAAAACCGAGCACGGCCCTCGGTTTTTTGCCTCGCTCCCACTAGTTAAGGGTAACCACTGCCTGTTGTTTGTATTGTGCTTGCAGATATTTCGGTTGACCGCTGCCAACACTGAGTAACAACTTACCGACGTAAGGCTGATGAATGCCGTCGTTGTCAACATAGCTGAGCTGCTTAGCGGTGAGAGTAAAATGCAGAGTGTGTTGCTCCCTTTTGGCCAAGTCATGATGCTGAAAACCCGCCAATTCAAGTTGTGGCACTCGTACTGGCGCATCGGGCATGCTCACATAAACTTGTGTCACCTCAGCGGAGTCCATGTCACCTACGTTGCTCACATCCACACTGAAACTCAGGTCTTGCCCGGCTGATAAGGCAGTCGGGGCCTGCAAATTACTGTAATGAAAATCACCATAACTTAGGCCATAACCAAAGGGATATAACACCTCACCGGCAAAATATTTATAGGTGCGATTCTCCATGGCGTAGTCATCAAACGCGGCAAATCCCGCTAGATTTTTGTAGAAGGTGATGGGCAAACGACCAGATGGACTGTATTCCCCCCATAACAATCTGGCCAAAGCAGTGCCGGTGGCTTCACCCGGATAGAATGCTTGCACGATGGCATTTAAGTTGTCGTTTTCCCAATTCAAGGCCACCGCGCTACCACTGAAATTCACTAACACCATAGGTTTGCCTAGTTTGTGTAGGGCTTTTATGAGGTTTTGCTGTTCATCAGGCAGGTCGATATCTTCCCGGTCACCGTAGTTGAAGCCATCCAACTTCACGGGCATTTCTTCCCCTTCAATGCGTGGCGAAATACCCACCACCACCACCATCACATCGGCATTTTTAGCTTGGGCAAGCGCCTCATCAACCAGGTTTTGTGATTCGTTTAACCAGCGCAGTGTCAGCGTGGGAATGGTATTACTCCATGGGTTTTTCAGAAAAATTCGTGAGGCCTTAAACGCATAATGTTGACCAGCCTTAAGCTTCACGCTGCCCTGCACCGCTTGCCCATCAATGCTTATATCCACTGCACCGTCAAAGCGGTAATTGCCGCTGTTAGGTGGCACTAAAATACCCTGCCATACCACTGCAAAATCGCTCATTACTTTGTCATCAATGGGTGAACGTTCCCAATAAAAATCAATGTTGTCATCAACGCGGCTCAGCACGGGTTCACCCACCATTTCGCCACTTGGGCGCAGATTAGTAAAATCGGTGATCTTCGGGTGACTGACATGGTAGTACTTGGCTTCTAATCCGCTAACCAGTGCGTTGTTGGCATTTTGGTGGAAGAAATACTCAGGGCCCACTGTGCGGTAATGACCATAGACATCGGCAATGATGGCACTACCCGGCGCATAACTCACCTGATCGGCTCCCAGATAAGAGCTAATGCCTTGTAACGGGGTAACTGCGGCGATGGGAATGCCGTTGTAGTTGCCTAACAGTACATCTTCGTTATCCGCATTAGGCCCAATCACCGCGACTTTGATGCCCTTTTTCAAGGGCAATAAACCATCGTTTTTCAGCAGTACTAATGAAGATTCCGTGGCCTTTTGTGCCAAGGCTAGGTGTTCAGGCGAGCCCACCACGGATGTGGGGATGTTGGCGTAACTCACGTCTTGTTTAGGATCAAACATGCCTAATTTAAAACGGGTCATAAATAAGCGCTGCACCGCTTGATCAATCAGATCTTCACTGATGAGCTCTTTTTGGAGCGCAAAGTTTAAGTTAGCAAAGGTGCTGAGTCGCCCGGTACCGCAGTTTAAATCTGTACCCGCCGTTACCGCCCAAGCCGCAGCTACAGCCGGGGCTTGCACCACATTATGCGCGTTAGGGTCATAAAAGTCGGCGATAGCACCGCAGTCTGACATCACATGGCCATTAAACTTAAACTGCCCACGCAATATATCTTTGAGTAGCAGATCACTGCCACAGGCAGGTTGACCATTCACGCGGTTATAAGCACACATCACTGCTTCAACATCGGCATCCACAATGGCTTTCTCAAAAGCTGGCATGTAGGTTTCGTAAAGGTCTTTGTTGCTCACCACATAATTGTCGGAATGGCGGCTAATTTCTGGGCCATTGTGCACGGCAAAATGTTTGGCGGTGGCAGCGGTTTTTAAGTATTTGGGATCGTCCCCCTGTAAACCATGAATAAACTGCACAGCCAACTCACCGGTCAGATAAGGATCTTCACCATAGGTTTCTTGGCCGCGGCCCCAGCGCGGATCACGAAAAATATTGATATTGGGCGACCAAAACGTTAAGCCGGTATAACGATAGTGCACATCGTTCTCCACAAAAAAGTGATGTTTTGCCCGCCCCTCATCAGAAATAGCCGTCGCCACGTCTAACATTAAATCTTCATCCCACATTGCTGCCATGCCTATCGCTTGGGGGAAAACAGTAGCCTTGCCCGCCCTTGCAACGCCGTGCAACGCTTCGTTCCAATAATCATAAGCAGGCACCCCCAAACGCTCGATAGCCGGCGCATCGTTATACATTTGCGCGATTTTTTCTGAAGTGGTCATGCGCGACACCAGATCATCAACCCGCTGTTCAAAACTCAGACTGGTATCCAAATAGGCGACAGATGAAGTCGTGTTATTAATAGTGGCGCACGCGGCGAGTAACAGTAGGGATGTAACACAGACACTTTGTTGGCTGAGAATTCGCGACATAAATTTCCTAAACAAACCATATTGTGAGGAGCTTAAACTAAAATGCCCCGCCGTTGAGCACTTGCAACGGATTACGTTAGCGAATTGTTAAAAAAAGAGTGATGATGTCTGTTCGTTGAACTGCACAAAACACAAGAGTCTGCGAACCATTGTTGATACCTAGTTTTTTTGAGGAATCATAAAAGTGACAGCTTGCTTAACTAAATGACTATTGTCATAAAAATCATCTTGGCTGTTCCCTGTGAGCCAAAACAGTTTTTTTTCACTTTCTAAATTTTCATAAAACTTTCGTGCGAGATTTGGTGATAGGGCGTTCTCGGAATGCACCATAACTGTTGGCACCGTGATATTTTTTGCGGCTGATTGAACGTCAAATGGTAAAAAGTGTTCACGAGACATTAGGGCAAAGCCATTTTTATAATTGGCAACATTCGCCCTATGAGTATAGTAATCCACTAAATTTTCTGAAGTCATCGCTGCATCACCATGCATTGCAGCAGCAGGGATCGTGATCACTTCGCCTGTTTTCTCGTAATGCCGTCTTGCCTTCACACCTTGGTCAATTTTTTGTTGAAAACTCTGATTGTCACTGGTTTTCATTGCTTCAACGTCGCGGTAATAACCAACAATCAATCCCAACCATTTTACTTTATCGCTGCGTTGGGATGCCCAACTGGCATAACCACAACCCAGACAAATTCCCAACAAACCAATATTATTGGTATCCACCTCTGCCTGCTCAGACAAAAAGGTTAAGGCGGCAACAAGATCTTCAATTTTGTGTGGGTAATATTCGTACTGTCTTGGTTGCCCGTCACTTTGACCATAATGTCGATGATCAATGGTCAATGCAGCAAATCCCTGCTCAGCCATTGCACGACTGTACACGCCGGTTACTTGTTCTTTAACGCTGGTCATAGGGCCAGCAACAACAACTGCCGGTAATTTTGTGGAGGATGACGACGGCATATACAAGTTGCCGAGCACAACATCATGCTCAACGATAAAACTGGCCGACGTTACGATGACTGCTTGCATATTACTGCATCCTTCTTAATCTAAAGTTTCGCCGAACATTAATGCCGTTCGCCAGTTCAAGTGTTGGAATTGCTTACACATTCATTTTTTCAAGCGAGTTCGCTTGGTTATTAACAAGCTTAAGTACTTTATCAGACCCTTGTTTATACCGTAAATTAGGTACCTTTTGGTAACTACCCATGAATAATGAAGTGAAACCAAACGTCTATGCTGCGATTTGTCCCTCTCGAGATGTACTGGCTTTAATTGGGCAAAAATGGGTCTCGTTGATTGTTGGCGGTCTAGACCAACAAGTCCTTCGATTTGGTGAGCTGAAACGACTCTGTGAGGGTGTATCACAGAAGATGCTCACCCAAGCTTTACGCCAGTTAGAACGAGATGGCATAGTCTCGCGCCTTGTTTGCCCAGACTCTGGGCGGCTTAAAGTGGAATATCAACTGACAGAGTTAGGCGAATCATTGGTTCCGGTTGTACAGATGGCCAAAGCATGGGCGGAGTCTGCATTGCCCTCCATTGAGGCAAATAGACGTTCATATCATCAACATGATGTTAAATAAATAAACGAGGATACACAGGCATGCGTTATTTAATCATTCTCCTTGGTAACCTTGACCGTAGGTATTTCTAGGCATTTTAATTGTATTGACCATGCATAATTTTCGCGCTGTTCTGTCGCTTCTGATTTTCATCCTAAGTACTTATCTCGTAATTGATTTAGTCTTGTTTGGATTTAACTGGGCTGTATTATTGTCAAGTTTTGTTGGCTTTGCATGCTCTGATTATCTGTGGCCAGCGCAGCATGACCATGACAGTCATTGGTATGATTTACTTGAGGTCGTAGTTGAATTTCCGTTCAGAGCGGTTGCTTTGCTGCTCAGAAGTTTAGGTCGTCTCATCAAACACTCTGATTCAAGTATCGACCTCGAGTTGTAGTCACCTGAATTCATGGTATTTTCTGTGAAGATCAACACGGCAGTTTAATTTACATTAGGGCATCCAGCATGTCAGGCATTACCCAGTTAGATCTATTACTCTCTTCGATGCGTCCGATCTTACTTCCAGCAGAGTTTGTATTTTGCTGTGTAAAAGGTGAATTAGTGGACTACTTATCCCTTCGATCTGTTGCCACCTTTATCGAGTCAGAAGGGCTAACCTTGGTCTTAGAAAAATCGCAAGCATTGCAAGCTGGATTGGCTTTTAACGGCGTGTTTAGGCAAATAACCTTAACCGTGCATTCCAGTCTGGAGGCTGTTGGCTTGACCGCAGCTGTTGCGACACAATTAGCTTCGCTGGGTATCAGTGCCAATGTGATAGCGGCGTATTACCACGACCATATTTTTGTACCCGCCGCACGCGCTGAAGAAGCGCTCAGCGCGTTACAAACATTCCATCGCTAAGCTTTCACTGATCTGTCTGGCCTCGAATCAACTATGTATAACATAGTTAACAGCCAGCGCAGCCTTGCATCGCTTGAGCGCAATAAAAACATGATATTCAACAGATTACGGATTGGTTGCTTTGGCCTTAGCATATTGATCACACAAGCTTGTGCTGCCAATGCAGGTAAACCCACTGAGCAACCTGAGGAAGAGACCGTGCGTTTCGCCAACACTGAACAAGACCATCGCCCCAGTTTTTCCACCATACTCACCATCTTCAAACGCGCTATGTTCGAAAAACGTAGCAACATCAAACCCGATGTTGCCTTAGTGCAAGCACTCGAAAAAGAGGCTTTGGCTGCATTGGATGATGAGGGTTTATATTTAATTAAACTTGGCCACTCTTCGCTATTGCTAAAGGTTTACGGTGAATATTGGTTGATTGACCCCGTATTTGGCGAACGGGCTTCCCCTGTTTCTTTTGCTGGCCCAAAACGCTTTGAACCACCCGCGATTAGCCTGCAAGACTTGCCAGCCATCGACAAAGTGTTTTTGTCCCACAATCACTACGATCACCTCGACAAGGGCAGCATAGAATTTTTAGCCAGACGCGCAGCTTTATTTTTGGTGCCTTTAGGGGTTGATCAACAGATCATGGATATGGGTGTGCCCGCACAGCGCATTCAAACCTTTAATTGGTGGGATGAGCAGCCGTTTGCCAAGGCAAAAGTGGTGTTCACCCCCACCCAGCATTTTTCAGGACGCACGCCATGGGACAGTAATGAAACACTGTGGGGGTCGTGGACCTTATTGTTTGCCGAGGTGAAGGTATTTTTTAGTGGTGACAGCGGCTATTTTGGCGGTTTCAAAGAAATTGGCGAGAAGTATGGCCCCTTCGACATTACCTTGATGGAAAATGGTGCCTATGACAAAAACTGGCCGGCCGTGCATATGTTTCCTGAGCAAACCGTGCAAGCCCATATTGACCTGCAAGGCAAAGTATTAATACCCATCCACAACAGTACGTTTGATCTGGCGTTTCACCCTTGGGATGAACCTCTTAATGAGGTGCGCAGAATTAGCCAACAAAAGGGCGTGAGCTTACGCCTGCCAGCGTTTGGTGAAATCGTGGATTTACGCAAACCGATAATCGCAGACAATCAATAAACAAAAGCTCAGGCATACAAGCTAGCTGAGTCTTTCTTTAAAGGCGTCTTTGTAGCGACGGGATAAATTCAGAACTTGGCCACCCTTTAAGTGGATTTCACCATCACCGCTACTCTGATAGCTGATGTGGTCAATGACGTGATGATTGACCATGTAACTACGATGAATACGGCTGAAACCACTTTCAGCTAAGCGCTCGCTAAGCTCGCCCAATGTGGCGCGCAAAGGATAGATTCGCCCTCCGCTGTGCAAGTTGACATAGTTGCCCGATGACTCCAGCCATTCGATGTCACTGACTCGCACCAAAAATTCACGGTCGAGCTTCTTCACCAACAGATGTTCAGGTGCCGCCAGTACCCGCTGATCCTTAGTTTGCGCACTGATAAGATTGGCTTCGCCTTTAAGCCGTCGATAAACAAACTGATACAGTTGATACAGGGCAAAAAAGAACAGATAGCCCCACACATCTTTGCGTAATTCATAAAAAAATTCTCTGAACACCGGCTCAAAGTTATATTCACTGGCGGCCAAGGCATACACCACTTTACGCATTGCCACCATGAGGGCGACATGAGACACAGAAAACGCCACTGCAAGGCCCACATGCAAGACTACTTGCTTGGGCAATTTGAGCAAATTATTACTCAGTTTAGCCCAGCAGAAAAACAATATTGGTGCCAAACACAGGGTACTGATAGCACTGGAGTACTCCCACAAAAATGGCTCCCACAAAGCAAAATCTGGACTGCCGTTGCGGCTGGCTTCCATCCAGTTAGACGTCGCGTTAATACTATTATTAACCAACAAATACGCTGCCATGAGCAAGGCAACATAGCGCCCTTGATGTTGATCAAATTTTTCAAACCATGTCACGCTGCTCTGCTCCTGTTTAACATCCTGCACCTCATCCCTATCTGCCACCGCTTGTCCCTCTGACCTATCCACTTGTCCTTTAGCTCTCGTTATCTCACACCCAATGCGTGAAGCTCAGTGCATCATTTAACCTGAGAAAACATCATGACTCAAGCTCTAGATTCACGGCGCTACGACTTAGATTGGTTGCGCATTTTGGCCTTTGGCATCCTTATTTTATATCACGTGGGTATGTATTATGTGGCCGATTGGGGTTGGCACATTAAAAGTGAACAACAAAGCGTTGTGCTGCAGAACCTGATGTTGTTGAGTAATCAATGGCGCATGTCTTTGCTATTTTTTATTTCCGGCTTAGCGCTGGCCTTGGTTCACCACAAGTTATCAACGTGGGTTTTGTTTAAAATAAAAACCATACGTTTATTACTGCCTTTGGTGTTTGGCATGTTGGTGATTGTGCCACCACAACTGTATTTTGAACTGCAATGCCAACAGCAATTTAGCGGTACCTACTTTGCGTTCTTGCAAGACTACCTGAATATTCACACCACATTGGCTCCACATAAACAATCAAACATCGGGTTGATCACCTGGAATCACCTGTGGTTTTTGCCCTACTTGTGGAGTTACAGTTTGATCATGATTGTGCTCTACAGGCCTTTAAAAATCGTACTACAAACCGCGCTGATGCAAAAATTGCCCACGTGGTTAGCGTTTAGTTTTTTAGTGCTGTGGCTCGTCGGTGTGGGTCTATGGTTGAAAGAATATCCCAGCACTCACGGCTTCACTGATGATTGGTTTTTGCACGGTATTTATTTTAGTGTATTTGTCAGTGGCATGGCGGTGGCAACCTTACCCGCGCTTTGGCAGAACATTATTGTTAAGCGCCGCTGGTTTGCCGCTTTAGCCCTGGCTGGTTACAGCTGGTTGCTCCTCGACAGACATGGTGTGTTAAATGTTGGCCCCGCATTAGATGCCTTGATGGTCACCCAACTTGTGCACGCCATGTTGCTTTCAATTAATCATTGGGCGTGGATTTTTGCCTTGTTTGCCTATGCAGGTAAATATTTACAATTCAACAATCGTTTTGTTGCCTATGCCAATCAAGCGATTTTACCTTGTTACATCGTGCATCAAACTCTGATCATCGTATTGGCTATGAGTATTAAGGCTTGGCATATCCCCGCTGTAATTGAAGCGCCAATGTTGATTATTTTGACCGTAGTAGGCTGTGTACTGAGCTATGAGGTAATTCGCCGACATAACATTTCTCGCTACTTGTTTGGCTTAAAACCCAGCAACCCACACTTATCAGCTGACCACAAAACACTTGTCGCAAACACCAGTAGTTAAGGTGGGTTAAATGGCTGCCGCAGATGGTTGCGGCAGCCAGACAGGCAAAACCTTAGGCAGCCAGTACGGCTTGAATGGGAGGCATCCACATAGCAAACGTAGCGGCAATGACCCCAAAAAGCGTGATGATACTGCCTAACATCATAATGCCACTCACCCCCCACGTTAGTATTGTGTGCTTTTTGTGTTCGGCCCAAAAGACCAAGCCAGACACAGCCATAGGCAATAAGTAGCAGGCAAAAGACAAGACAATGTCTGCGGGGCCGTCTAGTTGTTTGGTGTTGCCATTTGGCCCTTGATTGATGATATACCAGCCCATGAGATAAAGCCGAAACGTCCAAACCCCGTTAACCAGCAGAAATGCTTGAATGGCCCAACGACGATGCACAGCAAATCGCCGCAGCCGAGCATAATGCCATGCCAGATACACCGCAATAGGAATGAGCAGACCATTTAGCGTAATACCAATAGCGCCAAAGTCACTGAGTCGAGAGTCTCGTCCCCAAGTCAAATACAAGCCGCCTATGGCACCACATAAACCTAGGCTTAAAAACAGACGGCCGCTCCAACGATGCAACACAGGATATTGTTGCCTTAACGCGGGGATAATCTGCAGTACACCAGCCATGCTGAGAATGGCAGCAGGGATGACGTGGGAAAAATACAATACGTTGCCCATCGTATCACTCTCCACATAACCGGTTATTGGGTGGCTCAGCCGAGTTAAGGCGAAGTCACCGCCTGCAACTGGTATGGCATAAACGATAAAAATATAACAAGCAAAAATCCACTGTCCAACTAACGCTATGGTAAGCCAACTGGCCACTCCCATTCGCAAGGCTCTGTCTGCAGCGCTTGGACTATTAGCAAGGATCATATCGCGCCATGTGCGCGTCACTAAATTCAACATACAACATTCTCTACTATGATTAATCGTAGGCAGATGGTGTAAGATTTTTTCAAGCACAGCGCGCCGAATTTTAAATTCGGCCTACAGTTTTGCCTAAGTTAACGCTTTTTAAGCGACATTCACTGAGCTATCTGGCTTCAGACACAAGCGGCAACAAAGTAGGTTTGACCCTTCACCACATAAGCCACTACCATGCAGGCTCGTCTGCGAAATTAGTTTGCTGTATGTACCCCACTATTATTTTTAGTCTCGTTCTTGCCACCAGCCTTGCCTTGTTATTGGCGCAGGTGGCTGTTCGCCACAAAACCGCCGTACATTTATGTTTTGCCGTTTTTTGTGGATCAATTGCCATGATGGCCGCCCAACAATTAAGTGCAGACAAAGTAGGGGCCTATCAGTATTTAATTGGTCTTGGGGCCTGTGCCACCTGCAATGGGTTTTGGTTAGTCGCAAGGGCGATGTTTCGCGTTAAAAACGCCATTGCGTGGCGCCACCTTGCACTAGCTGCATCGGTGGCAAGCTTAATAGCTTGCTCACAAGGCTTGCAATTTATTCAAGAAAGCCATGTTTTTGACAGCGCCTTTATTGTTCCCTTGCAGGCGGTTATCGGTCACTTGGTCGCACTTTTGTCGTCAGGCATGTTATTGCTGACATGCTGGGAAGGCTGTCGTGGTTTATCGTCGAAACATGGTGCGCCGCGCTGGCAAGCATTAATTTTTGTCAGCACTTACGCCCTAGCCGTACTGAGTTGTATGGTGTTGGCCAAAGCCTACCACGCCGTTTTTGCGGGAGAATCCGTGCAACTTGTGGTCAATGGACTAGCTGCCTTATTGATGTTAATTGTCACCCAGGGCTTGATAATCTGGCAGCATTCGTCAAAAAACGTTCATGCAAAAGATGCAGATAGTAAAGTCAAGATACAAGCTTTTTCATCGCCACCCTGCGATACAGAGAAAAATCTAAGCCAGGATGATCTATATCTAGGCATGCAGATTAAACAATTGCTCGTTACCCAACGCTGGTACTTAGAGTCAGGACTGAAAGTGGCGGATGTTGCCCGGCAATTTAATGTGTCTGAGTATCGTGTGAGTCGCGTGTTACGTGAACAGCTCGATGCACGTAACTTTAATCAATTTATCAATGCCTTACGCATTAACCACGCGAAAACCTTACTAGAGGATCCTAACTGTCTGCATTGGCCAGTTCTGGTAGTTGGATTAGAAAGTGGCTTTGCTTCAGTAGGGCCATTTAGTCGAGCATTTAAAGCCGCCTTTGGCGCTACGCCAAACGAATATCGCCTGTCTTATGCCAGCACGATGGGCCAAGCCGCTGCTGAATAAATGGCTATTGCTGTTCACGCCAATCCTTTGCTGCTGAAGAGTCTACAGGTATCTGCGTGGCTGACGCTAATCTTTCGCTAGTAAGGACTTAACCTCGGCGTCAACCCTAACTCTGCATTGAGTTTGCCTTTTGCATCCAAGATTGTTTCACCGACCAAACTATCCTACGCGTTTAGGAACGAAACCAGCCCCAAATGCCAAGGGAAAAGTCTTCAAATAAATTGATACCTAAGGCTGATTTGAGCAGATATAACAGCAACAAGCCAAACAGCGTGGAGAGTGTCAGCAAGACGGTGACAAAAGCAGCCATCATAAAACTTGAAACCTGTTTTTCAGTGCGGCTGAGTTGTCGTTTATTCTTGCCGGCAATCACCACATAATAATAGCGATAGTTAAACCATGGCACCGTGCCGCGCATATCGAGGGCATGATGCTGCCACTTGCGCCCGACTAACGCGTTGCGAAGATGGGCTAATTGTTCTTCATTAAATGATTGCCGAACATGGCTTGGCATTTTCTCTAAAAGGTTAATGATGGTGGGATCTTCATGCACCGAAGATGCTCTTTTAGTGGCCATTTGTTCAGCTCCAAGTGGAATTTTTGATGACTTGAATGCGTATCGACGCAGCACAATCTGATGATTATTTTGTTGCCATACTTTTGTCACACTTAATGGCATGAGAATCAATATAAAATACAAAAAACTTACAGCTGAATTACAAAGGCAGGAGTGCTTTTTACAGCGAAAAACCAAGGAGAGCTTAATTATTGGGTTAACTAAGCCATATTTTGAATTTGTTGGTGCAGATGGGGAGACTCGAACTCCCACGGCCGTTAAGCCACTAGCACCTGAAGCTAGCGTGTCTACCAATTCCACCACATCTGCAAAGCGGCGCTGATACTACCGATTTTGTGAATTGAACGAAAGCCCTTTTTTGTAAAATACCACGGAAAATAAATCGGAAGCGATGTGAGTGACTCGATCACATCATGACTGACAGTAGCCGCCAACAGTGCGTGGCATGCCCACACACTGCCCGGCAAACGCAGTTATTTCACGCTGACCAATTCACCCTGTTGTGCGTGTGCCTTTTTTAAGGCTTGTCGCTCTTCACCACGGGCTTTGAGAGCCAGCATACACGGGGTCAAAACCAGGGTTAACAAGGTAGCAAAGGCCAAACCACCCGCTACCGCTGTGGCGAGCTGTGACCACCATTCGGTGGAAGGACCGCCAATGTCTACATTACGCCCAATAAAGTCGATGTTGATTTCAGCGACCATGGGTAACAAACCCAAAATGGTGGTAACGGTGGTGAGCATTACGGGGCGCAAACGTTGCGCGCCAGTGCGCAATATCGCTTCCATGGGGGCGAACCCTTCTTTACGCAGAATATTGTAAGTATCAATCAATACAATGTTGTTGTTGACTACAATACCAGCCAAGGCAATCACGCCTATTCCTGACATAACAATGCCAAAGGGTTTTTGGAAAATCACTAATCCCAAAAACACCCCAACAGTGGAGAACAACACCGCACTCAAAATTAAAAATGCTTGGTAGAAGCTATTGAATTGGGTCACTAAAATAATCGCCATCACAAACAGGGCGACCAAAAACGCATTTTTTAAGAAGGTTTCTGACTCATCTTGTTGTTCATTTTGACCTTTGATCGACAAGCTCACCCGCGGATCGATGCCCAGTTCTGGCAACTGCGCCTGCAATAGGGGCAGTTCGTGACTGAGTTGCTCACCGGGCACCATGTTCGCCTCCACGGTCAATACCCGTTCACTGTCAATGTGGCGGATTAAATCGGTTTTTGGCTGCGGCGTGCGCTCTACAAAATTACCGATTGGCACCATGCCAGTGGCGGTTTTCATTCTAAGTTCATCGAGTTTGCCGATGTAGCGCGAGTCAACCGGGTAACGCACACGAATGTCTAATTCATCATCCACGTCATCTGGGCGATATTCGCCAATTTTTAAACCGTTGGTGACAAACTGTACGGTACTGCCCACTAAGGTGGCATCAGCCCCAAACCGTGCTGCATCACTGCGGTTAACCTTAAGTTGCCACTCAATGCCGGGTTTGGACGCGGTATCGCTGATGGAGGTGAATTTGTCGTTAGCATCCAAGGCCGCACGAATTTTCAGGGTTGCTTCATCTAACAATTCAGGGAAGCGTGACGACAACTGAATTTGCAGATCCTTACCCGATTGAGGCCCATTTTGATCGGGTGAAATCTCGATATCCAAACCCGGAATACCTTTCAGACGTTGCTGGGTTTCTTTGAGCACCTCGTCAGAATGGGGGCGATAATGCCAATCAACCAAGTTCATGCGTAGGTAACCGATTTGGTCACGTCCGCCTGTGCGCTCATACAAGGTTTCGATTTCTTCCATATCGATTAAACGTCGTTCCACATCGCGGATAATGGCATCTTTTTCGTAAATCGACATGTCGCCGGATGACCGCACGGTGATGTTTATGCCTGGACTGTCGACATTGGGGAAAAACTGCACACCCAGACCTGACATGGCAAAAGCAGTGAACGATAAGATCGCGATGACGATGGCGGCCCCCAAGATTTTCCACGGGTGCTCAATGGCCACGGCCAAGGTATTCACGTATTTACCTGTCAAACCACTCAAGTGACGGATATCGCCGCTTTCCGCTTGCAATAATTGCTGACGCGAGGCTTCTGACACATAACGCGGCTTACCAAATACTCCACCGAGTACAGGCACAAAAATCAGCGCCATCACCAAAGATGCGGATAACACTGCAATCAACGTAAAGGGGAGATATTTCATGAACTCACCCATCATGCCCGGCCAGAACATTAAAGGGGCAAACGCCGCAAGGGTGGTGGCGGTTGAAGCGGTAATTGGCCAAGCCATGCGCTGGGCAGCCAAGCCATAGGCTTTTTTCTTGTCCATGCCCTCACTCATGCAGCGGTCAGCGTATTCGGTGACGACAATGGCCCCATCCACCAGCATGCCCACGGCCATGATCAAGGAAAACAACACCACCATGTTGAGGGTATAACCAAACATGGCAATGATCAGAATACCGGTTAAAAACGAACCGGGAATAGACACCCCCACCAGCAAGGCGGTGCGTAGCCCTAAGATGGCCACGATCACCACCGCCACCAGAATAATGGCGCTAGACACGTTATTTTGCAGATCGTTTAACATCATATTCACGTCAACACTTTGGTCACCCGTGTAGCTCACATTGATACTGGCTGGCCAAATAGACGATTGTTGCGCCTCTGCAATCAAAGCTTTGACCTTGGCCACGGTATCTAACATATTTTCACCGGGGCGTTTTTTTACTTCTAACGAAACCGATGCATCGCCATTTAAACGGGCAAAACTGTTGGGATCTTTGTAGGAACGGCGCACCTGAGCCACATCGGCAAAGGTGATCACACTGTCACCCTGAACTTTGACTGGCTGTTCCATCACGTCTTTAACTGATTCAAATACCGAGGGCACTTTCACCGCAAAACTGCCCTTGCCATTGTCCATGGTGCCGGCAGGCACTAAACGGTTATTGCGCGAGAGTAGATTAAAGATATCGTTTTGATCGAGGCCATAACTTTCCATCAACAGAGGATCGACCACGATTTCCACGATGTCTTCGCGATCGCCCCCCACTTCTACTTCCAGCACTTCACTCATGCTCTCTAAACGATTTTTCAGTTCTCGGGCTACCACCAATAACGCGCGTTCAGAGATTGGTCCTGCCAATACCACGGTAATGGCCGCTTGCTGACCGGCCATGGTCACTTCATGAATGGTGGGTTCTTCGGTTTCTGAAGGCAATTTGGCGCGGGCAACTGTCACTTTGTCACGCACATCGGCCAGGGCAGCCTGCGAATCTAAACCCGGAAAAAACTCCATAGTGATGTTGGCAAAACCCTCACCGGCAGTGGCCTTCATCTCTTTGATGCCATCGATGGAACGCAGTTCACGTTCCATGGGTTTGACCAACATACGCTCCGCGTCTTCTGGCGAGATACCATCGTGCACAATAGACACATAGATCACGGGGATTGGCACGTCTGGATTAGACTCACGGGGAATGGTGGCATAGGTCACCGCACCCGCAATGATCAACAATACAAACATCATCAGTACCGTGCGACTGCGTTCTAACGCAGCTTGAATGAGTGCGTTCATTGAATAACCTGCTGATTGGTTTCATCCGCGTATACTGCGTCTACTTCGTCACCGTCACGCACAAAACCATGACCCAAGGTGATGATGTCAGCTTGTTGGCCCATGCCACTTAGCCACACACCTTGGCTATCACTTTTAACGATGTCGATGGGAATGAATTTAACGTGTTTATCTACCACGGTTTTCACCCCAAGGTTGCCCTCTTCATCTAAGGCCATAACGGAAGGCGTGATGCGTATTGCCCAGGTTTTTTGCAGAGGGAGAGCCAGTTCGGTGCTCATACCAGCCAATTGTTTTTGCCCAGGATTGGGCACCGCTACTTCAATTTTAAAGGTATTGGTGCCGGGTTCAGACACGCTGGAAATAAACCGCACTTTACCCTCAACAATCTCTCCCCCCACTAAACGGCCAGCAGCAAGCTGGTTAACCTGCAACCCTTGCACATTACCTTGCGTTACATTGGCGGTAATGACCAAGGGGTCTAAATCGACAAGGGACGCAATTTGGTCGCCATCACGCAGCAGGTCACCCACTTCGACAAAACGTTCATTAACTACCCCAGCAAAAGGCGCCGTGATCAACGCTTTGCTAATCGCCAACTGTAAATTGTTCACCTCAGTTTGGGCCATCGCCAGATTGGCTTGTGCCTGTGCTAGGGTAACTTGCGACTGATAACCCTGTTTGCCCAGCGATTTGGCGCCATCCAGTTCCATTTCTCGTTGTTTTAACATGGCCTTGGCAGACAGCAGACGATTAGCCGCATCGGTACTTTCTAGACGCAGGATTTTCTCGCCTGCTGCAACAAACTGCCCTTCCTGTACGTAAATTTCCTGCACGAGGCCTTTTACCTCGGCACGCAAGGTCGCGATACGATCAGGCTCTGTGCGTCCATACAAGGTAATTTCTCGATTAACTTCCTCTGCATGTGTAAGGCTGACGGTCACTTTGACTAAAGGGGAAACATGGTGTTTTTCAACCTTATTGGGGTTGGTTTTAGCTGCATCACCCGCAAACAACATGCCTGAGGCAATCCACAGGGTTAAGACAATCACGATAGCCAACGCTATCCAGGCAGGTTGTTGGCGTAGTTTGGTCAAGACAGAAGACATGCTGGTTCCGTAAAATTTTTAAGACTGCTAATTTACGCTTTTTTACGCGTTTTGCAGAGGGTCAAAGGTCACGAATTTGTGTTCAAGATGTAACCAGATGCAAATTTGTGGCCAGTGCTTAATATTGATTTTTTGTTCTAACGCTTTGTATTGATTATTTTTTTATGACATTTAATTAGCGATAAGACTGGATAGCTTGTTACGTACTACGGCATAGGGCTGATGAGCACATAAAGCAAAACCGCTTAGCTGGCTGAGGCGTAATCGACTGGTTTGAGGGGTAGTCATCCCGGTTAAAAATCGGCAATAAGTGCTTAAACTCGCTGAGTTTTGTTGTTTGCTCGCAAGTAATTCCGTCAATTGTTGCATGGCTTCACGTAAGGCTTCGTCGTCGGGCATCGGGCTTTGTGGTGTTTTAGGCAAAATCGCCACCCGTCCTGCGCAAACACTGCAATGGCCACAGTGTTGTGGCGCGGCGTGATCGTCGAAGTAGCGAGATAAGTTGTAACTCAGACAACTGTCTAAAGCAAAGAACCTTGCCAATGCGGCAATGCGTTTGATCTCACTTCCCTCGTTTTGGGCAAAATAATCACTGAGCTTTGCGCTCAAGCTAGGTTTGGCGAGTTGTGCCAGGTCCACGGCAAACACCTCAGTCATACTTTTACTTTGCACCTCTAGCCATCCTTGTTCGGCTAAGTAGTCTAAGGCCGTGATAACCCGATCGCGGCTCGCCCCGTAGTCTGCGTAAAGGTTATCGAAGTGCAAAGTCCCCCAGATTTTTTTCATCTCTACATGTTTAAACAAGGCCGTGAGAAAGCGTTGCCGCTCGCCAGTAAATTGCTGCAAAATTTCATTTTGTCCTTGCACAAAACGCAGTCGGTACTCTGCATAGTAGGCATACAAGGGTTGTATCACCCCTGCCAACTCAAGTTGCACTAACAAGGTTTTTAAAGGTAATTGACGAATATTACTCAGATTAGAGAGATCGTTTATTTGCATTTCCCATTGCGGATTTGCCGCATTTAGTGGCTTAGAGTCATCGTTTTGCACTGCTGCTTGTATGTGCAGTAAAACACTCCCTATGGCTGCTTGATCTGGGGTATCGCCATATACAAAATTTTCCACCGTGGTGAGACCATCCAAATTAGCCAATACGCTGCACTGCGCCACTTGCCCATCTCGCCCAGCGCGGCCAATTTCTTGGCTATAGTTTTCAATGGATTTAGGTAAATCGTAGTGAATGACAAACCGAATATCGGCTTTATCGATGCCCATGCCAAAGGCTATGGTGGCCACCACAACGTGCACAGTGCCTTGCATAAAATCCTGTTGAATACGCTGGCGACGTTCATCATTTAAGCCCGCGTGGTAGGCTTGGGCCGCCATACCCTGAACTTGCAATAGTTGGGCAACCTGCTCAGCGGTTTTTTGCAGCGTTACATACACAATGCCCGAACTAGTGGGATTAAGTGAAGTTTGTTGCCGCAGTACGTGTAAGAGTTGTTGGTCTTTGTCAGCGGAGGCAGTGGGCACAACATCGAGGTTTAGGTTGGCGCGATAGAAGCCTGTTTGCACAATATCGTTTGACGCTATGGCAAAGCGCTGTGCCATATCGTGTTTCACTTTTTTGGTGGCCGTGGCGGTTAATAACAATACCAATGGGATCTTGAGTTCTTGTTGATAACGCGGCAATTTTAGATAGTCTGGTCGAAAATTATGCCCCCACTCAGAAATACAATGGGCTTCGTCTATCACCAACATCGATAAAGCCACACTTTGAATAAATTGGCGAAAACGTTCATTCTTAAAACGTTCAACCGAGACCATCAATATCTTACAATCACCACTACGCACTGCTTGCATCACCTCGCGGTTTTGCTCAGGGTTGAGGGTAGAATCAATACTCGCAGCATGAATACCCTTGCTGTGCAAAAAACTCAGTTGGTCTTTGATGAGCGCCAATAGCGGCGACACCACAATGGTTAAATGCGGTAACTGCGTGGCAACGTACTGATAACACAAGGATTTACCAGAGCCTGTAGGAAAAATCGCCAATGATGAGTGCCCGGCTAACAGTTGCTCAACCACAGCCTGCTGACCGGGCCGAAACTGCGCAAAGCCAAATAATTGCGCTAAGTTAGCGTTGAGGGATGTAGATTGAGACATAAGCCATCGAGGTAATTGTCATCTAACGAGCTATCAAGCATAGCGAAAAAAGCGGCAGATGAGTGTGTTTCTTGTGGTATGTACAGCGAATAGTTGTAAGAAAATGGTGACCAAGCGTGCACCTAGACTGGTCATTCCTGCGCAAAGTGTTAAACCCTCACACTGGAGTGCCGTATCACGAGTTCCGTTGTTAACAAGGTAGAGGTGACTTCCTCGTTATTGAGTAACTTTAGCAAAGAATTCACTAAGGCTTTGCCCCCAGCAAAAGTATCTTGTCGGATCGATGAAAGTGAAGGCTGAGTAAATGCGGCGACTGAAATATCATCGTAACCTACCACCGCTACTTTTTCCGGCACGCTAATATCTGCTTCGTTTAATGCTCTGATCATCCCTAAGGCAATAGTGTCGCTAGCGGCAATAATCCCATCAAAATGAAAGTTGTTTTGTTGCAGCATGTTTTGTGTCACGTGATAGGCATTGTCATAATTAAAGTGGATGTCGAGCGGTGCACTAACGGTGTGACGCGCCTCTTGCAAGGCTTGGCAGTAACCTTGATAACGCTGGTTGGTTTCGTAAGACAATACCCCAGCAAAAACAATACGGCGATAGCCTTGTTGCAGCAAATGTGAGGTAGCTAAATACCCCCCTTTTTTATTATCGGTTCCCACCGTAATGTAATCGCGTTTGTCAGATTGTGCCCCCCACACCACTATGGGGTGTTGCTGGTCAATCAACTGATCAAATTTATCAATATCATCACCTTGGCCAAACACAATCAGGCCATCGGCACGTTTCATATTGAAGTAATCAGCCAAGCACGCTGGGCTATTTACATTGTGTGATACAAGAAGTACATCATATCCATGCTGACGCAGCTCTTCGGCAATGACCCCTACAATGCTCAGGACAAAGGGATCGGTGATAGATTGATCGAGCTCTGAACTTTTGATAATCACCACAGCGATAGTGTTGGTTTTTTGTAAGCGAAAATTTCTCGCCGCCGCATTTATTTTGAAGTCATGCTGGGCCGCAAGTTCTTGGATTTTTGTCCGGGTTTTTTGCGCAATTAAACTATTGTTGTTAAGCGCTCTCGATGCCGTGGATTCTGATACACCAGCTACTTTTGCTAGGTCAGACAGCGTTCTAATTTTGATTGTCATGCGACGTCAGATACTCGACTTCCATTTTGTACTTGGAAAATACGCTAAAAAAAGGGCTTTGTTAAATTTATTTGCGAGTCACAATGCAATCAATTGCAATTTAATTTGCAATCGATTGCAATTTTACATACATTTAACATCGCAACAACAAAACCAAGTGCATTAAATTGGTTATATGACTATCAATTCACACTACACAGGTACTTTTACATGGCTATCAAAACGTATTTCCCATCACTGCTGGCCTCTTCGATGGCGCTGGCACTTGCCACCCCATCTTTAGCTTTTGCACAGCAAAGTGACACTCAAGATAAGAAAAAAAACATCGACTTTATTGAACAAATTGTCGTGACCGGCACCGCGAGCGGGCGTGCGGTCAGAAAAGTTGATGCAAGCTACGCTTCTAGTATTCTAAGTGCCGAAGATATTGAAAAACTGGCGCCCAAAAGCACTGCTGATTTATTCAAAGCTATTCCCGGTGTTTGGTCAGAAAGTTCGGGCGGAGTATCGGGGGCTAACGTTTTTGTACGTGGTTTCCCCGGTGGTGGTGATGCTCCTTTTTTAACCGTGCAACTACAAGGTGTACCCGTTTACACACCGCCTACCTTATCATTTTTAGAAAATTCCACCCTGTTTCGCTTGGATGAAACCGTTGATTTTATGGATGCCCTGCGCGGCGGCCCAAGCTCAGTCGTATCGAATGGTCAGCCCGGTTTAACCACTAACTTTATTTTAAAAGAAGGGGGGGAAACTACTGAGGGACGGGTCAAATATACCACCTCAGATTACGATTTGCAGCGCATAGATACGGTCATAAGTGGCAGCTTAGCCGACGATTTATATTTTATGCTGGGTGGTTATGTACAACAAAGTTCAGGGATCCGTGACGCGGGCTTTGATTCAGAAAAGGGTCATCAAGTGACCTTAAATATCACCAAAGAATTGGAAAATGGTAAAATTAACCTGTTTACACGAGTAACTGATGATCACGGCGCATGGTATTTGCCCACCCCCTTGGTATCCGGTGTTGACAATAGCTATACCCAACTGGGCACTCTGAATCGCCAAGCCACCATTCAATATGGTCCAGATGGTCAGAGTGAAGCCTTTGATTTTGGTGAAGGTCGTGGTTGGGATGGCGCCATTTCTGGTGGCAGTATCAATCTTGATTTAGCAGGCAATTGGACCTTTGTGGACCGCTTTGCTTACACCTCAGGCGATGCCGATACACTTGGCTTGGTGCCCGATGGTGATCCCGCATTACTTGCTTCGGTGGCCAACAATGGTAGCTCTGCCACAGGTGCAGTGACTGGCAATACTTATGCTGGTGATACTTTAGTGCAAAGAATTGGCCGTTGGGTAGTGCGAAAACAAATCGAGTCATTCACCAACGATTTGGCTCTCACTAAAAAAGGCGATAATTTTAAAGCCTCTTTCGGATTGTTCACTAGCCAGTTTTCAGCAAATGATTGGTGGGCTTTGGGCAATCACGCCTATCACGTAGTGACACCGGGCGGTGAAAAATTAACTGGCATTGATTGCAATGATAATCAAGATAGCTGTGCGTGGAATTATGATATTAATTCCACTGGTGATGGCTCAACTCGTGCCTTTTACGTTGCCTTTGACTACCAAATTAATGAACAAGTCACTGCAGATTTCGGTGTGCGGCAAGAAAATCATCAAATTGATTATACCGTTGATGAGGGACTTGATGGGCAAATAACCAAATCGATTATATATGATGAAAATGACCTCGCATTTACCCTCGGCGCAAACTGGCAAATACACAATAATATGGGGGTATTTGCGCGCTACAGTGAAGGTAGCAAAATGCCCTATTTTGATGATTTCCGAGACAATTTTGGCGCATATGAAGCAGGCGAAGATCTCATCAAAGATGTGACTCAATTTGAATTGGGTTACAAACTAGCGGATGAAAACTTCAATCTGTACGCAACCGGATTTTATAATGAGGTAAAAGGCGATACGTTTACCCGCGTGCCAGGTGCCCCAACAGAGGTGCTTACCAATGAAGCAATGGGTGTCGAAATTGACGCGGCCTATTACAATGACAGCGGTTTTTCTGTCAATTTAAACGCCACTATCCAAGACACGGAAATTACACAAAGTGCTACGAATGAAGGCAATGAAGCTCAGCGTCAACCTGGCTGGCAATTACGTTTAACACCGAGTTATGATTTCGAACTAGGTGAATACTACGCCACCCTCTATGGCACCTTGTCAGCCGTGGACGACAGATTTGCTAACAATGAAAACACCGTGGTTCTCGACGGCTATGAAAAACTGGATATTGGTTTCGTCATCAGTCACATTAATGGTTTAAAGTTCGAGTTTGCGATGCAAAATGTAACAGACAAGAATGCGCTGACCGAAGGGGACCCTCGTAACCCTACGTCACCGAATGGCCGGTATATTATGCCTCGCTCAGCAACGTTTAGCATCAGTTACGACTTTTAGTACTGATGCTCGTGCAACGTCAGTCTGATGAAATATCAGACTGACGTTCAATTTAAACTCAGTGAGTGGTGTGTATTTATATTGAGCACCCGCCTCATAGCGCACAGCTTTCGTGTGCCAATTGCGTGTAAACATGATGCCTAGGTTTATGACAATTTTCGCCCTTGCGGCTAGTTATTTTATTTTTGCCATACTGCTTAATAGTGTTGGTACGGTTATTTTGCAGTCGATTAATAATTTCGACATCAGTAAACCCCAAGCAAGTACATTAGAAGGGTTTAAGGATTTGTCGATCGCCATCGTTTCTTTTGGGGTGGCTTCATTTATTCCACGTATCGGTTACAAAGTTGCCTTACTGGCAGCCCTGATCCTAGTTGGCGTGGCTTGTTTCCTCACCCCCCTGTTTGCAGGATTTGGTATGATCCAAATCTTATTTGCGTGTATAGGATGCGCGTTTGCACTGATTAAGGTGTCGGTTTACGCCTTAGTGGGTCAGCTCACCCATGATACAAAAGGGCATGCTGCCTTACTAAACAGCATTGAAGGTATTTTCATGCTCGGAGTTTTGTCAGGATATTGGATTTTTAGTGCGTTTATCGACGCTACTAGCAGCGCTGATCAAACGTGGTTGAATGTTTACTACTTGTTGTTTGGTGGTATTTTAATTGTCATCATAAGTGTCATATTTGCCCCCATAGCGCGACCACAACAAGGCCCCAAGTCTTCTCCAATGTTGCACGATTTTGTGGATATGTTGAAGCTAACGTACCAGCCATTGGTGCTGATTTTTGTGTTGTCAATATTTTTGTATGTCCTTATAGAACAAGGGATTGGCACATGGTTGCCAACATTTAACAATGAAATACTGCACTTGCCGGTCGACATTAGTATTCAGTTAACCAGTATTTTTGCTGCGGCAATAGCCCTTGGCCGCCTAGCAGCTGGACAAATACTGCGCTTGGTGAACTGGTATGCTTTTTTAAACATATGCTTAGCAGGGATGACAATATTGATGCTGCTGTGTTTACCCTTAGCTCGAAACCTTCAAGGCGGCATCACCACCAGTATATTTACCGCGCCTATTGCCGCTTATTTACTGCCATTAATAGGGTTTTTCATGGCACCTATTTATCCTGCATTAAATTCTGTGATGTTAAGTGCCCTACCCAAAATTCAACATGCGCCCATGACAGGGCTGATCGTCGTATTTTCTGCCTTAGGCGGCACAACTGGCTCATTATTGACTGGTTATATCTTTGCGGTTTTTGGTGGTCAAAACGCGTTTTATATGGCCATCATACCTATAGTAGGGATCGCGTTAGCTCTGTATTTCTTTCGCAGCAAAATGAATAATGTGGGCGCTTAGCAGGGGTTGTTAATAATGAATACGAAAAACACCAAGCAAGGCAATATAGCAGATAGCCAAAGCTTTTTTGCTAGCGACTTGTTTCATGCTGTGCAAATGGCTGGTTTATTTAAAGATAGTAAAACCTTTGCTGACGCAGAAGCAAAACGGCCATGGTCGGAAATTTACCAGCACTATGCTCAAGCGTCTGGCCAAGGGCATGTTGATCTTCGAGCATTTGTATCGGAGCACTTTATTTTGCCTGCCCCACCGGGGCCACTTTCTCCGATCCCCAGCGCTAACGTGCGCCAACAAATCCAACAACTTTGGCAAACCCTAGAGAAACAGCCAGATCGTGTTAAACACGACTCCCTGCTGCCATTACCCCACCCTTACTTGGTACCCGGTGGACGTTTTAGAGAAATTTACTATTGGGATAGTTATTTTACGGCGCTTGGGCTTGTTAAATCGAATCGTGCGGATTTAGTGCACTCAATGCTACAAAATTTTATCGCCTTACAGTCACAAGTTGGTACGATTCCCAACGGCAACCGCAGCTACTATATCTCTCGTTCACAACCACCAATACTGAGTTTAATGGTAGAACTATTGTATGAACATGCAGATTTAATTGCCCGTAAAAATGAGTTTCTGATGATGGCTGTGGCAGCTATGCAAACAGAGCATGCTTTTTGGATGCGTGACGCTGAACAACTGAGCGTAGAATCCCAAACTAGCCGACGTGTTGTAAGGATGCCCAATGGCGCCATCTTAAACCGTTACTGGGATAGTCAAGCCTCACCGAGAGCTGAATCGTATCGAGAGGATATTGAGGCCGCGAGTGCCTTACCTGAAGCCCTTCAAGCTGACTATTACCGCAATATTCGGGCGGCGTGTGAATCGGGGTGGGATTTTAGTTCTCGTTGGTTGGCTGATGCCAACTCACTCTTAACGATTAAAACAACCGACCTTGTTCCCGTCGATCTAAACAGTTTGTTATATAAACTCGAAACATTACTGGCAGAGTATTGTCAGGTGCTGCATCGGAGTGACGACAGTTTGTATTACCAAACACTTGCCCAACAGCGCAAAGATGCAATCAATCAATATTTGTGGAACGAACAGCAAGGCTGTTATCTGGACTTTGATTGGGCACGCAATACGACGAGTCCAGTGGTGTCATTGGCAACCAGTGTACCGCTTTTTGTTCAGTTGGCCACGCCAACACAAGCTGGACACATCGCCGCATTAATTGAAAAACGGTTTTTACAAACGGGGGGCTTAATTTCCACTTTACATGATAGCCACCAACAGTGGGATTCACCAAATGGTTGGGCGCCCCTGCATTGGTTTAGTACGACGGGTTTGAGCCATTATGGACACAACACACTGGCAACAACAATTATGCGCCGGTGGATTGCCACGGTAGAAAAGCAATTTTCCCTACATGGTAATTTGATGGAGAAATATAACGTAGTGGCAACAACGGAGACCGCCCAAGGTGGTGAATACGAAGTACAACATGGGTTTGGTTGGACCAATGGCGTGACGCTGGCTTATTACCATTTCCTCGACAGCTTAGGCGATGTGCGGGCAATTAACTCGCTGAGATGACAGGCAACATGTTCAACCAATACAACGAATGTACTGGCACATTCGAAGGGCCAGTGCAAAAAACTCAGTTGGTCTTTGATGAGCGCCAATAGCGGCGACACCACAATGGTTAAATGCGGTAACTGCGTGGCAACGTACTGATAACACAAGGATTTACCAGAGCCTGTAGGAAAAATCGCC
>Ga0210026_1000074_pt1 | contig 122393 bp, 96 predicted proteins | sample CryGeymeta201509_FD_183977 | JGI IMG/M metagenome (GOLD analysis project Ga0210026, IMG submission 183977) | Groundwater microbial communities from Crystal Geyser aquifers in Utah, USA - Crystal Geyser metaG 2015-09 (SPAdes) (version 2) | ecosystem: Environmental > Aquatic > Deep subsurface >...
GAACGGTTTTATGCTCAATCTAATGGCTGGCTTAGTGGCATATTGCCTCAAGAAAAATAAGCCATCCCTTAATATTAGCGACGTTGAGAGAAATGCGATGGTGGCTGCTTAAACCGATCTCAGGTTAATTAAGTAACTTGATCCCAAGCCCAATAGCCAAAGGCAACAATTAATGGACTTTCACATTAGCTTTCTTTGGCAACGAGTCTAGTGTCGCCGAACTTACATTTTTCAAATCAATTCTGATCCTATTTTGATCCCGTCGAAAACCACAACTGAACAAGGCCGATTGCAGTCATAAAACTTGGAAACCAACATGACAATTATGAGTCAAAATACACCCATAAAAATCAAAGCTTGAACGGCTCCTTTGTCTGAAAACCAGACCTCCTGAATAACTTGGTTCAATGGCGGAAAATTGGCACAAAGAAGTCATACAGATTGCATAAATCCAATCACCTCCATTCGTTTTGAATGTCAATAACATGGGCCTTTTCCAACCTTAGAATGCATATAGCCAATTTAGATAGCGATTTGGGTGCTCAACTGAGTTTCAACCGTGCTTTGTTTTTGCTCGATCACCATTTTTAATAATTCTGCGGCCGCCTCAGCATCACACATTGCACGATGATGACTTTGCAGTGGAATGCCAAACTCAGTGCATAACGCTTTTAGTGCATACGAACCCAAGCCGGGGAAATACTTGCGCATTTCGCGCACCGTACACAACTTTGGCAAACTAAAGCGACGTTCCAATCGTTCGTACTCTAATTTAAAAAAGCCGTAATCAAAATTAACGTTATGCGCCACAAAAATACTGCCTTGTAAAAAGGCATCGAGACTGTCGACTATTTCACAAAACAACGGTGCATCCGCCACCATGGCATCGCTTATCCCGGTGAGTTGGGTGATAAATTTAGGAATACGACGCTGCGGATTGAGCAAAGTTGTCCAGCGGTCCACCTCGGCACCATTCACTATTTTTACTGCTGCAATTTCGGTAATTCGATGGCCAGCAGCCTTGCCCCCGGTGGTTTCAACGTCTACCACCACATAGGGTTGAGTGGCATCGTACAACCATTCAACCTTACAGATATCCACATCAAAGCCCGCCTGTTGCAGGGCTTTGATGGTCACTAATTGATTGCTGCGCAGACTGTCACCGGGTGATTTAACTTCCACAAAGCGCAGCCCATGTTGATCAATGAGCAGCAAGTCAGGATAACCGTCATTGAGGCTATGGTAGTCTTTGGCCATGGCACGCAAGTGCTCTATCACTGCTGGCATGGGGGCAGCCTGCAAAAATGCAGTTAATTTGACGAGTAAGTTGCGATGCCAGCGGAACATCCCATTCGGCTGAGCATAATACTTCAAGACATTTTGGCTCAGTAATTTAATCGTGGTTTGCGCGTCAACAAGTTTAGCCAGTTTCCTGTCTAAACTTGTTGCTAAGCTTTGATAAACGGTATTTTCACGCACCGATCTTGGCCTGCGATCAAACTCACTGGCCACGGCGAGTTCGTCTTCAACAAACAATTCTTGCCAAAAAAGCAAAGCAAAAAGAGCAGAAAACAAGGTGTTTTCAGTTCGATAAACCTGCATACCTTGACGTTCATAGTGCGCCTTAACACCGCGCTCAGGGCTGTCGCGATAGACTTCATCCAGAGCGACTATGTGTGCACTGTCGCGCAACATTTGCGTAAGTTGACTCACTTTGACCTGATTAAATTTACGCTGATAAAAGTCTTCGGCAAATAAGCACAAGGCACTGTCTCCGCTGCTTTCTAGGATTTTTTCTAGCTGCTGTTTTACCTGCTCTTTGTGACCCGCTTTATAACGCTCGCGCAAGTACTTTTCTTGTGCTGTGGCAAGATGTGAGCGCCCAAGGGTCTGTATGGCTAAGTCAACATCTATGTTTAGCAAAGCCTTGCCAAGCAGATAATAATATTCATCCGCATAACGTTGGGCGGTGTCACCCACCGGGATAGCCGGCATGGCTTGCGCGAGGGTTAATAATTGTTGCGTGTCTGGCTTTGTGTATTTAATAGTCTGACGTAGTTTGGCGAACTCAAACGCCGATTGAGCCTCACCTAAACTGCTAAACCGAGGCGCAGAAACCGCAACACTGTCACGGGTTTTCAATACACCTAAATCACGCATCGAGAATTTATTCAGGGCGCTGGTTAAGTTGCCAAAATAGATAAACAACAAATAAGCCCATTGCTCGGTAAACGCTTTGTACAAAAATGATTTGCCCACCGTACTGGTTACACAACGCTGCGCTTGGCAATGCTCTGCCGCCAATGAGAGTAGTTGTTGCTTGGTCACTGAGGCAGGAAAACTCGGTGCTTGATTGATATGCAACAGTTCGGTTAATTGCGCCTTACTTAGCGCAGGCAACCAAAGCAAAAAGTCTTGGGTGGTTAAGGCACGCAACAAGCCGGCGGCAACAAGTTTAGTAATTTGCTCCTGACAGCGTTCAATCTCGGCATACTCCATTGCCTGCGCCTGTACTACCTCGCCACTGCGATTAATTATTCTCACCAGCATGCACAAGCTGTTGTGGTCAAGTTGTTGAATAGTAGTGAGAAAATCCCGTTGTGGCGCGCCTAATAAGGACTGACAGTGGGCGTTAATGTGAGCAATAAACTCATTGAAATGGGCAAGATAATATTTATCGGGTAGCTCGCGAGCTCGGAAAACCACGTTGACACCTTTGTGAGTGCGCAGACAACTTCTTATACAGTTGTTTATACAGTATTTAACTGAGAAAAATCAATGTTCAATTAAATAAATATGCACCTAGTATTAAACTTTTTGTGCCCTTGCTACGTCTTAGTTAATGACAGCGTAGTGAACTGTCGTCTTCCCTGGGCCGCAGCAATGACTGCGGCTTTTTTATGCCTGTTTGCCGCAGGGTTCAGTTTGACCGCAAGCGTTTAGCTAATTGATAGCGATATAGAGAAGGGGCTTGTTGATAATAGTGGTTAATGCCTTCCATGTAAGCGTCTGGCCCGTATTCAACCGTGATGGGTAAATCACCGCTGATCCCCATTAATCGGGCATTTGCCCCATCGCTCATGCCATTTAATAAAATAGCTTGTGTGCTATCGTGGCCATTGGTGAAATGCACTTGAATATTCCAAAAACTATTATAACTGGCGTGAGACGGTTTCCAGTAGCCGGCTCCCCCGCCGGCAAATAAAGGATAAGTGCGCTGGGTGGGGTCGCTCAGGGTAATATTGAGCTTAATATGGTCGAACAGATTCTGTTGATTGACCCCACTGTGTTGATCTAACACCGGTGCTTGCAAGATGCTAACGTCAGAATAAACACTGCGGGTCGAGAAGGTGTTAAAACTTAAAGGATGGCGCACAACGTTATCTACCGTTAAACCCCTGACTAATACATTGTGCACGCCGCCCATTTGCACAGAATAGTGGGCTAACTTACTGCCTGTAGTGTGTACCTTGTCGATGCTAACGTTGGCGATTTCTTCAGTTAAAATGCCGTTATCAGCATTGTTGATGGTGATGTCTTGTACCCAACTATCAAACAAACGAGTCAGATATAGACCGTTAAATCCTTGTTCGACGTGGTGAGCAATTGGCTCGGCAAAAGGAAATTCAATGGCAAAGTGCTCAAATCCCACAGCCGTCAAATGCTGCCATGCATACGCCCCAACTTGCCACTGTGATCGGATATTGTGCAGTAGAGGCGCTTTAATTGTCATGGTATTACCGTTCAGCGCAACAATTCTAACCTGCTGACGCTCCAAGGCGAGTTGCGGTTGCATCCAATGATGGGAGCCCACTTTTAGTTTGTCTCCTGGGTATAATTCTTGAAGAAAACTTCCCTTTTCACCTTCGGGGTTAAACCAGCGTAGTTCTATGACCTCTCCCACTTTAAGTGCATTTGCCTGAGTATCGGCTAACGTTACATCAAACAGGCCCTGTTGACCTGCTACCGCGACGGCCAAGGGTTTTTCTTCTGAATTATAACTGTCGAGATACTGCTTTACCCGTTGTCCTTTTACCCCTGTCCAAAGAAATCCGCCACTCCAAGACCATTGTGTGAAAGGCAAGCGAATATTATTGACTTTTTCAGTCTGAATTTTATTCAAGGCCACTAAATACTCACGCAACTCCTTAAGCTCTGCTGGCTCCTGCGCATAGATTAACGGTCGGGGAAAATATAATTGAGTGCCACCCAATCCACTACCCACTCCCCTAAAAACAAGATGACTGCGTTGAATACGAATGATATCGCTCAATATGTAACGCCCCGCTGCAAATTGTAAGACGGTGGGAGTTGTTTTGTCAGCGAGACTCTCAAGCAGTGTTAATAAGGCCACGGTGTCATCTTTGCCATCATTGGCAAGCACACCAAAGTTTTCCACCTCGATAATTTGATAGCCCCGCGTGTCAGGCTGCGCTTCACCATTGGCATAGCCTGCATAAGAAAAATCAGGGAGATACACCGTTTGCCTTAGCTTACTATCGCTGAGTATGGCAGGCAGGTCTGCGGCAGGTTGTTCGGCAGCAGATTGTGCGGCAGCAGGTTGTGCGGCAAAGGTAAGGTGGCTGAATAAGGCAGCCACAAAAAGAGCAGCGTTAAATTTCATGGTTTAGTGCCCGTCATGACTTTGTCGAAAACATGCATGGTTTCAGACGCCCCTTGTGCCGGAATGTCGATGTAGGTGCCTTTGATATTCTGGCTGCGAAATTCAAGTGTGGCAGGTTGTTGACCACTGATAAATTCGATTTGAGCTAGGCCACTGGCAATTTCGATGATACTGCTTTTAGTGGGTGTACCATAATTCTCTAAAAGTTGCCCATGGCTGCCGAGATTTGAAAAGTAAATCCGTTCAGCATAGTTGAGTACCCGTTGGTTATTTTTATCTAGCGCTTCAGCCGTGATCAACCAATGCCCTGGTTTCAAGGGATTTGCACTGAGTTTGATATGATCAAAACTGCCGTGTTCACCCACTAAATAATGCACATCGACGGTGTCTTCAGCCACTGCTTTACCGGCATTGTAGGCCACCACGTTCAGCTTATTTGAACCGTTAACAAAGGGCACTTGCCAGACTAATCCCCCAGCAGGCACCTTGTGTTTGTCTTTGGTGATGCGCCCTAAAGACTTTCCATTCAGCCACAACTCTGCCTGTTCAGTGTTGCAATACACTTTCACCGGTCTGCCTGTGGCTGGCCCTTGACGGTGGGTCCACGTATGCGACTCTATGTAACAAAAGGGTTCTTTCGCCCAATAGCTTTTAAATACGTAATAGGCATCTTTTGGCTTTCCGTCACGGTCCACCAAGCCTTTTTGATTCATATAAGGAATGGGGTTTTCAGGACGCAAAGGCGTACCAAAATCTTTGAAAGCCCACTGCGCGTTACCCGCAAAATTTGCTGTGTTCTCGGATACTTGCAAATGCCAATCAAATAAATTGACCATGTAGTTTTCATTCCAGTCTGAATCTTTGGCCACACTGCTCACTACCGCTTGATTCATCGCTTCATCTACCGATACTTGAGCATTACGCATGCCTTGTGCGCTTATTGGCTCTTCGGTATGCCGCCCAACATGACTTGAACCACCATATTCCATATGCAGAAAATGTGGATACTTTGCCATGGAACTCTCAATCGCTTTTGCATATTGAGAGTAAGAGCCACCGTACCAACCTGCCCAAATAGAAGGCGAAAAAGCATCAACAATTTTATCACCCGGATAATATTTACGAATGCTGGTTAACCGACTCGGATCAAGGCTTTTGGTTAGGCGGTTCAATTCGCGCAAATAGGGCGTAATTTGACTTTCATCTCCGCCGCCAGGAAAGTCTTCTTCCCAATACATTTCATTGCCCAGCGACCAAAAAGCAATACTTGCATGATTATAGTTTTGGGTGATTTGCTCTGTTAACAAACGTTCTGTATTGGCTTCCCATTCTTTACCGCCCTTACCGCCACGGCACCAAGGTAGTTCATCCCACAAAATAAGCCCCAGGACATCAGCGGCACGGTACACTTCAGGGTCTTGTGGATAGTGACCGAGACGCACAAAATTGGCACCCATTTCTTTGATCATCTGCATGTCTTGCCAATGCTGAGCATTGCTTAAAGCCGGGCCAACCCCAGCCGATTCTTCATGACGATGTGTGCCTCGGATCAAAAGGCGTTTACCATTAACAAAAAAGCCCTGATTAGCACGCATTTCAAACCAACGATAACCAAAGTGCTGCTTATTTGTGTGTACAACTTCACCGATTTTATTGGTGAGCTCCACCTGCATTTGATACAGGTTAGGACTGTCAGGTGACCAAAGCTTAGGTTGCTGAATAGGCGCCATGTCGACAGACACGGATGTGGCGTTAATCGCGGTGTTTTGCTGACTCACAGCTGTGCCATCTGGTGCATAAACCGTTGTGGTCAAGCTCAGCCCCTGCTTAAAGGCTTGTTCTGACACACTAACTTGCACACGGGTTGATGCGCTTTGCTCTGACACCGAGGGTGTGCTGATTAATACTTGTTCAATAGATGCAGGGGGTACATAACGAAGCCATACGTCACGGGTAATGCCTCCGTACAGAAAAAAATCAGCTTTTTGCGAGGGAATTAAATTTCTATCGTATTTGTTGTCTACGCGCACCAAAATGGCATTGTCACCCGTGTGCAAAAATGCGCTGATGTCAACGTCGAATCCCACGTAACCACCAACGTGTCCCCCTGCGTATTGGCCATTTACATACACTTTCGTGACAAAGTTTGCGCCTTCAAAATATAACACCGTGCGCCACGACGTTGGCGCTGCATGCTGCACGGTTTTTCTGTACCAGCTTGCACTGCGTCGATAACCGGGTTGAGCATCCACGGTATCCGTGGCATTCCAACTGTGTGGCAATTCAATACTTTGCCAGCCTGTATCCGCCGCCGCTTCCTCAACATTTACCCAGTCTTTTTGCAAATAGTGCCAATCGGAATTGAACAATTGACTGTGTTGTGCAGCCGCAGGATAGGCATGCACCGTTGACAACACACTGAACACAAAGCTAATTAACAGGCCACACAGGACAAGATAATGGTTACGCTGGCCACGGTTATGAGTGGCCAACTTACGAGAAATTATTGTATGTATTGTCATTCTAAATCTTCCGGATCTGTTTTTATGTGCTGGTCAATCACCAGCACTGTTGTTCATCAGGCTACGTACACTCAGCGTCAACACCCAGCAATTACATCGTTATTGTTGTTCCAAACGCTTCTGTAACTCTGCAGCGGCTAACAGTAGAGCGCCTGTGCCATAAAGTTGAGTATCTTCAAAGGTGGCACTGCCCGGAGCAAACGCCACTTGCTGGACATAACCTAACTTACCATCGGGGTGCACACACGAAACCAACGATTGCCAACCGCGTTGAATCGCAGACTGATATTGTTCACCTTGCAGCAAGCCATTGTTCATGCCCCAGGCAAGGGCAAACACTAATAATCCTGTGGCACTGGATTCAGGCTTATGCTGCGATTCTTCTTCAAGGAGAGACGAAGGCCAACTGCCCTCTGCATGTTGATAAGCCAACATACTCTTGCTTAATGCTTGGAACAGGGCGATGTAACGAGGGCGTTGCGGATAATCGGCGGGTAGCCATTCAATCGTTCTCGCTAAACCGGCCAGTACCCAGCCATTTCCCCTACCCCAAAAAATTGGGCGTCCCTGTGGGTCCTTGCGGTCAAAATAACGGCTATCACGCAAATAGAGTTGATAGTTTTTATCAAATAAATAGTCTGTTGTGGCCCAAAACTCCTTATCCATAAAACTGAGATAACGTGGATCTTGCTGCTGATGACTTAACTGCGCCAACACGGGTGGCGCCATAAAAATAGCATCAGCCCAGCACCAACGTACCGTGCAATAAGGATCGGTGAAAGTCCGTAATGGTGTGACAAACACTTCTTTTTGCTCACTTCTGAAATCTAATGAGCGCTCACTGGACTGAGCCAAAGCCAAATCAAGCTGTGTTATCACATGCTTTTTCCAAGCAGGATTGGCATACAGGTCAGCCAGTTGCAAATACACAGATCCTATGGCTTGGTCATCGGCGTGAAACCAACGCGGTCCGAGTTGCCAGTCGTTCAATTTGGATAAATTCACCAAGGCCTGCAAATAATTGGGCTTATTTTGCTGTTGGGCGTAGCGTAACAAACCAATTTCAAAGGTGGCATACATCCAACCGTTCGGCAGACCACTCACCCTGTCTTCAACACGCATTTTGTTAGATGCAATGTCAAATTGGTTTAGTTGCCACTGGGCAACATGACTAGCGACGTGTTCGATGGCTTCAGCTGACAGCTCAGCCGATAACGTAGCGTTGGATGAAACAGGCGCTTGATAAGCAATAATATGTTTGTCGATTGATGAATCAGCTCTGCTGCTGATCGAATAAAACACGCTCATCGCCAGTAAAGTCTGACAACATAAAGACACAAAATTATTTTTCACAGTAGTTCCTTATTATCCGGTTTATTTGGAGTCGCCCCCCAATAAACATGAGCTATGTAATGAATTTAACCAGCAAATACGGCATAACATTATGCCCGCACCAACGCCGTTTCGGTAATGTGGCATGACCAATGTGCGCGCATTCTGACTTAAAGACAGACAATTATCAACTTTTTAACAAATCCATAACCTTTTCATTTGCTAGCAGCACATCGTCGCTACTATGCCCTAAGGCCTGCTGACTTAGGCGACCATGCTGTGATATTCTACTGCAAGCTGTCACTCATATTATTGATACTACTGAAATTTTTAAGTTTGAGTCACAAAATACAGAGCCAAGTAAGTCAAGAACGGCCGCTGCAAAACTAGCGACGGCATGGCTAGCCGACAGTAGCCAAATTTCCACAACAATATTGGTAAGGCCACTTGACATGAGGCTAAACTTGCCTATGATGCACCGATAACGTTCTTTTAACAATTTTGCAACAAGGGCGAGAGACCAGACTACATAAAAAATAGAGGGAAACCCATGAACACAGTGCTGACGTCTGCCAACCTACCTTTGCGCAGTTTAACCTTTACCTTACTGGCCTTGTCTATTCAGGCAGCCATGTCTACCCCAACGTTTGCTCAACAAGTGCCCGCAGCAAGCAGTTCCACCGCACAACAAAGTGAAGCCAATCCCACTGATGCTAGCACAGACGATGAAATTGAAGTCATTCAAGTCAGCGGCATTGCTGAGAGTTATCGCAATGCCATCGCGGTGAAACGTAGCTCGCCAACACTAGTGGATGCATTGTCATCTGCGGAAATTGGCGCCCTACCCGATTTATCTGTGGCCGAGACCTTAGAACGTATTACCGGTGTGTCCGGCGACCGTTTTAAAGGCAATGCCAGTGAGATTTCGATTCGTGGTCTTGGTCCATTTTTAGGTTTTGCCACGGTCAATGGCCGCGCTATTTCTTCCGGTAGTGGTAACCGTTCGGTTGCGTTTAGCCAGTTTCCATCAGAGTTGGTCAACGGTGTGGTGGTGTACAAAGCCCAATCAGCGAACTTGTTAGAGGGCGGTGTCTCTGGCTTAATCGATTTACAAACCATTAAACCCTTGGACTATGGTAAACGTCGTTTTCAAGCCGAGGTGAAAGGTAACTATAACCCTTACCAAGCTAAATTTGACGGCGACGACGGCATTGGTTTTCGCGATTCAATCTCGTATACCGATGTGTTTGAGACTGACTTAGGCAAAGTAGGGTTTGCGATCGGCTATGCTGGCGGCAAAACCTCATCACCTGAAGAAAGCTACAATACCAGCTCGACCTTAAGAAACTGTAATTCAAACTACGCCACAGATGGTGGCAGCAACTGTAATTTCTCTGCAAACAATGATGCTGCCAATGGAGGCGCTGCGGCAGACGGTGATTTCTATTTCATCTCAAACTCCTTCTATTATCGACAAATGGAATCCAAAGAAGACCGTGATGCCCTGATCATGGCCTTGCAGTGGCAGCCCACCGATGAGTGGGACATCAACTTCGATGGCCAGTGGTCAGACCGTTATTATTACGAAGACCGCCACGATTTGCTGCTGGATGATGGTCGCCGCAGAATTGCCAATTGGACAAGCAATGCAGAACACGCGCCAACCGCCTATACCGGTGAATCTCGACTCAGCAGTTACGGGGAATACCGTGTACGGGATGAAGAATACAAAGGGCTCGGTTTAAACCTTAAATACAAACCCAATGAAAACTTAACCATCAAAGCCGATGCGGCGTACTCAGACACTGAACGTTATCAAACACGGATCTACTCACGCTTTCGCTCCAACCGTTATTTTTATGATTGGCTTGATCGTGGTGCCGACACCTTCCCCGATATCAGTGCCGTATACAGCAACATAAACGACCCGGCAGGCACAGCACTCGACTGGCGTACAGCAGTGAACGATATGTCTTTTTACGGTGCCGACAGTGAAGCGCGGAATTATCGTTTTGATATTGCGGATACGATTACCAGCTTTACCCTTGATGGTAAGTATTTGTTAGACAAAGGTTTATTCACTACAGTCAGTGGCGGTTTGGCTTATTCTAGCCACGAGCATAAAAACTATGCGGAAGAAAATAATGCCCTCGCCACGCCTAGCAGTGAGCGCGCCAGTAAACTCGCGCAAGTTGGCAGTGAGTGTAGCTTAGCTTTTCCACAGAGTGATTATGGGGATGATGCAAACAGCCCTGTCAGCAGTTGGGCCATTTACAATACACAATGTGCCTACGATATCTTAGTGGGCAGTCAAGATTTGGCGCCGGATCCAAAAAGTCCCTCTGCAGGTGATGTTGATTTAACCGAAGATGTTACCTCTGCTTGGGTTATGGCTGACTTTACCACTGAGTGGGGTGGTTTAGCAGTGGATGGTAATATGGGCTTACGGTATGTGAGTACCGATGTTAATTCGGTGGGCTTGCGCACCTCGTATAGTGTATCAACCAATGCCAATGGCTTTGTCGAGTTTAGCGAAAATACCGACCAACTTGAGTTTAATAGCTTCAACAACACCTATAACAACCTATTGCCCAGCCTCAACCTCAGTATTGAATTACAGGAAGATTTGCAACTGCGCTTAGCGGCGTATAAAGGCATGTCTCGCCCTGATATGTGGTTTTTTGGCGCAGCCCGCGACATCGGTCAGGTGAATGCCGAAGCTGAATATACAAGTGTTGCCGAAGCACTCAATAACAATGTGTCTGCCTTGGGTAATCCAGAATTAGAAGCATTAAAATCTAACAACTATGATGCGGCGTTGACCTGGTATTATGAGACAGACACCATGTTGTCAGCGGCTTTGTATTACAAAACGTTCAGCGCGCGATTTGAATCACAAAGCTCATTTGAGGATGTGATTGTCGACGGCCAAGCCTACAACGTCGAAGTGTCAGGGCGTCCTACTTTGCTCGATGACAGTTCTTCAATTAAAGGTTTAGAATTGACAGCCGTGCATCGTTTCACTGAGCTGCCTGAACCGTTTGATGGCATGGGTGTATCTCTCAACTATAACTATGCAGATTCTGATTTTGAAACCCCAGAAGCAGCGGCAGATATTACTGACGACGTATTGGCGCTGATCATGCCAGCCAATATTGCGGGCTTATCCAAGCATACCTTTAGTTCACAATTGTATTGGGAAGGTGACGATGTCAGTGTGCGTTTATCCTACAAGTTTCGCTCAGAATATTTGAAACCCTTTGGTCCAAGTTTGTCGCAAAACAACCGTTATGTGGATGATACACAAAGTATCGATTTGGATATTAGCTATGACATCAATAAAAATCTGACGGCTAAGTTCCAGGCCATAAACTTAAGCAATGAACCCTACGTTGAACAGCGCGTAGCTCATGGTGTTTACAATCGTATAGAATACTCGGGGGCACGTTACTTCTTTGGTATTCGCTACAAAATGTAATGCATGTTGGTCAGTGCAAGGCCAACAGATTTAACCAACATTTTTGACAAAAAAGCGACTGGCACCACTCAAGGGTGATGCCAGTTTTATCACTAATATGAACAAGAGAAAAATGCCATGATTGAAACCTGGAGATGGTTCGGTCCACAAGATGCCATCAGTTTGCAAAAAATAAGACAAGCTGGTGCAAAAGGTATTGTCACGGCCCTACATGATGTGCCCACTGGTGAAGTATGGCCAATTGAGGCCATTGCAGAGCGCAAGCGCATCATCGAAGCAGCTGGATTGCAGTGGACGGTGATTGAAAGTATTCCCGTGCACAACGATATCAAAACTCGTACTGGGGATTACCAACGTTATATTGCCAATTATCAGCAATCCATCATCAATGCAGCGAGTTGTGGAGTGAGCACCATTTGTTACAACTTTATGCCCGTGGTGGATTGGACGCGCACCAACCTGATGTACAAATTAGCCAATAACTCCCATGCTTTGCGTTTTGAAATGACCGATTTTGCAGCCTACGACATCTATTTATTGGAGCGTGAAGGGGCAGAACAAAGTTATGACCAAGGGGTGTTGGACAAAGCCCGATCACGATTTATGCAAATGAATGACGAAGAAAAAATTGCCTTAGAAAAAAATATCATAAGCGGTTTACCTGGTGGTGAAGGCTCTTATACCCGCGATAGCATTCGTCAGGCCATTAGCCAATTTATCCAATTGGGGACAGAGGGTTTTCGTGACAATCTTAAGCAATTTTTACAGGCGATTATCCCGGTAGCGGAGCAAGCGGGGGCGCGTATGTGTATTCACCCCGATGATCCGCCTTTTTCATTATTTGGCTTACCCCGCGTGGTATCCACGGCGTCGGATGCCCGCCAGTTATTGGCGGCCTGCCCCAGTGCAGCAAACGGCTTAACATTGTGTGCTGGCTCATACGGTGCAAAAGGTGACAATGATTTGGTTGCCATGGCCAGAGAGTTTGGTCCGTCAATCTACTTTGTCCATTTACGCAATGTAATTCGTGAAGCCGATGGCTCATTCTATGAGTCAGATCACTTAGACGGCGACAATGATATGGTGGGTTTAGTGGCTGCTTTGTTGAGTGAAGAAAAAGCACGACAAGCACGTGGCGAAGGTGATCTGTTGATCCCGATGCGTCCAGATCATGGGCATTTACTGGATGACGAATTAAGCAGTCCTGATATCAAACCAGGGTATTCTTACATGGGGCGTTTAAAAGGCTTGGCTGAGCTGCGTGGTGTGATGCATACCGTCGCGACCTTTATTAATCGTCACTAAAGTTCGACACAGGATGCATCATTGTATGCATCCTCATTGAGGCAGAGTATCACTCACCGGCGATCTTACAACTACCCGTTTGGGTTGTACTCTGTTGTCGTTTTGCAACTCCCCTACCCCCAGAAATAGGCGCTTTGCAGACTGACCTTGGCTGGCAGGTTGGTTGTTGTCTAGTTGACTATAGACACGAACTTGCGTTCCTTCACAGCCATCACTGCCCTCTGGCGTTTTTTCAATACGGGCCGAGTTGCCATTGCAAAAATACATGGTTTGTCCAACACATAAACTCACTTCAGACAAACCACTTACTGCTGTGTCCATGGGCAATAACAAAGCATCTAGGATCTCACTGGGCTCTTTATCTTGGCTTTTCGCCGCTTCAATGAGACTGTCTAATTGCGCAAGACTGAGCATTTTCTCACTGGGATAGTTGGTGACCTGACTGCGGTGCAACTTGCTGACATAAGCACCACAGCCCAACACCTGACCGAGATCATCTACCAAAGAGCGAATATAGGTGCCTTTACTGCAATGCACCGTCATATCCACTTCATCTTGTTCGAAGCGGGTTACTTGCAGCAAATAAATGGTGATATCCCTGGCTGGGCGTTCGATTTCAATGCCTTGACGTGCATAACTGTACAAGGGTCTACCTTGATGTTTGAGTGCCGAATACATCGAGGGAACTTGTTTGATCGGCCCACGAAATCGCTCACAAGCGGTGGCTAATTGCTCAGCACTCACCTTCACCGTTTGAGTAGAGACGACTTCACCTGCTGCGTCAGACGTGGTGGTGCGGACCCCAAGTTTAGCGGTGACTTGATAGGTTTTATCCGTATCCAATAAAAACTGGGAAAACTTGGTAGCCTCACCCAAACAAATGGGTAACATGCCGGTAGCCAGCGGATCCAGGGCGCCGGTATGCCCAGCTTTTGCCGCACCAAACGCCCATTTAACTCGCTGTAACGCATGATTGGACGATATATCTAAAGGTTTGTTTAATAAAAATATGCCGTCGATATGTCGACCTTTACGCGTTCTTGGCAAACTTTACTCCTCGTTTTTATCCGCGGCATCATCGGCATCGTCAAGACCGGCTAAGCGGGCGCGTTCTGCATCTTTATTGCGCGTCGCGCTCACGAGGTTGGCAATGCGAATGCCCTCAATCAATGAGCTGTCACGCACAAATTTCAGAGCAGGTACGGCACGCATGCGCATGCGACTGGCTAACAAGGTACGGATATAGCCTTTATTTTCTTCCAATATCCCCAAATATTCTGCCATGAGGGCTTCATCATTTTCGAAAAATGTCACAAAAATCTTGCAATGGGCGAGATCCCTTGACACTTCGACATCTGACACCGTTACCATGCCTAAGCGTGGATCACGGTTTTTGAATTCGTTTAATAAAATACTGGCAATTTCTTTGTGAATTTGTTGACCAACACGATCGGTGCGGGAAAATTCTCTGGCCATTTTGTTGTCTCCTGACATCTGTTCATGTCGTAGTTGTGACGAAAACGGAGGCCGCAGCCTCCGTTTATTTATCGAATTTAAGCGTGAATCAGCGTGTGCTTAACACATTATAGTTCGCGTTTAACTTCGACAGTTTCAAATACTTCGATTTGGTCACCCGCACGAACATCGTTGTAGTTCTTCACGCCGATACCACATTCCATACCGTTGCGTACTTCTTGTACATCGTCTTTAAAACGACGTAAAGACTCAAGCTCACCTTCATAGATAACCACGTTGTCACGTAATACACGAATAGGCGCACTACGTTTAACGATACCTTCGGTCACCATACAGCCTGCGATTGCACCCAACTTCGGTGAACGGAAGACATCACGTACTTCAGCCAAACCAATAATTTCTTGTTTGAACTCCGGTGCCAACATGCCGGTCATGGCTAGTTTCACTTCGTCAATCAAGTTATAGATGATGCTGTAGTAACGTAAATCAATTTCTTCTGCTTCGATAATACGGCGCGCCGTGGCGTCAGCACGCACGTTGAAGCCGATCACGATAGCGCCTGACGCGTTAGCTAAACTTGCATCTGTTTCAGTGATACCGCCAACACCACTGCCGACAATGTTTACTTTCACTTCATCTGTTGACAAGCGGATCAAGGATTCAGAAATCGCTTCAACCGAGCCTTGAACGTCTGCTTTAAGCACCACATTCAATTCTCTGAACTTGCCTGCTTCCATATTGGCAAACATGTTTTCCAATTTGGCTTTCTGCTGCTTCGCTAATTTCAGTTCGCGCTGTTTCATATTCCGTTTAGAAGCCACTTCACGTGCTTTACGCTCGTCTTGTACCACTAAGGCTTCTTCACCTGCGACAGGTACGCCAGACAAACCCAGTACTTCAACAGGCGTTGACGGACCAGCTAGCAATACTTCTTTACCGTTTTCATCACGCATCGCACGCACACGGCCATACTCAATGCCACACAGTAATATGTCACCGGCTTTCAATTGACCCTGCTGTACCAATACTGAGGCAACGGGACCACGCCCCTTGTCCAATCTTGATTCAATCACGATACCTTTTGCAGGCCCCGTTGGTGCAGCTTTGAGATCTAATACTTCAGCTTGAACGATGATGGCATCAAGCAATTCATCAATGCCCATCCCGGTTTTGGCCGACACGTAAATGAACTGGTTTTCACCGCCCCACTCTTCGGAAATAACCGATAATTGTGAGAGCTCATTTTTAACGCGATCAGGATCGGCGGCATCTTTGTCCATTTTGTTAACGGCAACAATCAAGGGCACACCAGCTGCTTTAGCATGCTGAATGGCTTCTTTGGTTTGTGGCATAACACCGTCGTCAGCTGCAACAACTAGCACAACAATATCCGTGGCGGTGGCACCACGAGCACGCATGGCGGTAAACGCGGCGTGTCCTGGGGTATCTAAAAATGCAATCCGGCCTTTTTCTGTTTCAACACTGTATGCTCCGATGTGTTGGGTAATACCGCCAGCTTCACCCGCCGCCACTTTGGCGCGACGGATATAGTCAAGCAAAGAGGTTTTACCGTGGTCAACGTGACCCATGATTGTTACAACCGGGGCACGCAGTTCTTGGTCGTGCACTTCATTGTCAGCGAGCAATTCTTCTTCAAGGGCGTTGTCGTTCACCAACTCATACTTATGACCCATTTCTTCCACCGCCAAAACGGCAGTTTCTTGATCTAATACGTGGTTGATGGTGACCATTTCACCCATCTTCATCAGGGTTTTGATCACTTCAGTGGCTTTCACCGCTAATTTGTTGGCAAGCTCGGCTACCGTGATGGATTCACCTAAACGCACAATCTTTTCAACAGGTTGCGCCGGTTTATTAAAGGCGTGTTTAAGATCAGAACCCGCATTTTTCTTTGGCTTTTTACGACGACGCGAACTGCGTTCAGATTGAATATCATCGGCGTCTTCGGCTTCTTGAGCGTAACGGTTTGAGTGCAAATGCACTTCTTCCGCTTCTTGCTTTTTACGGCGCTCTTCTTCTTCTTTCCAACGACGTGAATTTTCTTCAGCCAATTTTTTGGCTTCTTCAGCGGCACGCTTAGCGTCTTCTTCCAACTTACGTTGTGACTCTTCTTCCTGTGCTTTACGAATACGCTCGGCATCGGCACGCGCTTTTTCTTGCTCAGCTTTTTCTTCTGGGCTTAAGGCTGACTCTTCTGCATGACGTGCTTCCGCTTCTTTTTTGGCTTTCTCGGCACGAGCGAGACGTTCAGCTTCAGCTTTAGCGCGAGCTTCAGCCGCTTTTTGGGCTTTCTCTTCTGCTTCTTTTTTGGCGCGTTCTGCTGCTTCTTGCTCTGCCTGCAATTTCGCCTGTTGCTCAGCCGCTAAACGCGCAGCTTCTTCTTCGGCTAATTTCTGCTCTTCTAAATCAGTGCGTTTTACATAGGTACGTTTTTTACGCACTTCAACGGTCACTGCCTTAGATTTGCCAATGCTCAGGGTACTGGTGGTTTTGCGTTGCAAGGTCATGCGAGTTGGTTCACCTGAACCAAAACCGCCGTGCTGCTTACTTAAAAAATCCAATAATTGACGTTTTTCTTCTTCATTCACATTAGAACTGGCTGTTTTCACAATGCCAGCACTATTAAACTGTTGAATCAATCGGTCTACCGAAGTGCCAATGTCGGTGGCGAGTTTTTCTATGGATACTTCTGCCATACGTGTGTTCCTCCTGGTGACCTATTCTTCATTAAACCAAACGATATTTCTGGCAGCCATAATCAGCTCACCTGCTTTTTCTTCGCTTAGTTCTTCAATGTCTGCTATCTCGTCTGTCCCTTGTTCAGCCAAGGCTTCCAGATCAGTTATACCGCGGCTGGCCAATACATAGGCCACGTGTCTGTCCATACCGGGTAAATTAAGTAGTTCTTCTTTGGGTTCTGCTGCTTCCAGGCTCTCCTCATTCGCTAGTGCGCGGGTCGTTAAGGCAGCTCGGGCGCGTCCACGCAATTCCTCTACCATGTCTTCGTCAAGGCCTTCAATGTCGAGTAATTCATTGATCGGCACATAGGCAATTTCTTCTAAAGTGGTAAAGCCTTCATCCACTAATACCGATGCAAAATCTTCATCAATATCTAAACCAGCAGTAAACACTGCTAATACTTTAGCGTTTTCTTCAGCGTGTTTGGCATTGAGGTCATCAATAGTCATCACGTTGAGTTCCCAACCAGTAAGTTGACTGGCTAGGCGCACGTTTTGTCCACTGCGACCAATTGCTTGGGCAAGATTGTCAGCCTGTACCGCCACATCCATTGAATGTTTATCTTCATCAACTACGATGGACGCGACTTCGGCCGGCGCCATGGCGTTGATCACAAACTGTGCGGGGTTATCATCCCACAACACGATATCAACACGTTCACCGTTAAGTTCACCCGATACGGCTTGTACACGAGAACCACGCATACCAACACAGGCTCCAACCGGATCAAGGCGTTTGTCATTTGTTTTCACAGCGATTTTCGCGCGTGAACCGGGATCGCGAGCCGCCGCTTTAATTTCGAGGGTTTCTTCGGCGATTTCTGGTACTTCAATGCGGAACAACTCCACAAGCATGTCAGGGTGGGTACGGCTGATGAATAGCTGTGCGCCGCGTGCCTCAGGACGGATCACATAAAGTAAACCACGCACTCGGTCACCAGGACGGAAGGTTTCACGGGGTAACATATCGTCACGGTAAATCACGCCTTCAGCATTGTTACCTAAATCGATAATGATGCTGTCGCGGTTTACTTTTTTAACGGTACCGGTTACCAGTTCACCCACTCGCTCTTCGTACTCAGCAATCACTTGATTACGCTCAGCTTCACGTACTTTCTGCACGATCACTTGCTTAGCGGTTTGTGTGGTGATGCGGTCAAAAGCAATGGATTCGATCTGCTCTTCAACAAAATCCCCTAATTGAATCTCAGGCTCATCAATTTGCGCCGCAGAAATTGACATTTCTGCCATGGGGTTTTCTTGTTTGTGATCATCAGGTACGACCAACCAACGGCGAAAGGTGTCGAACTCACCAGTGTCACGGTTGATGGCTACACGCACTTCAATATTGCCTTCATTTTTCTTTTTGGTGGCACTGGCGATAGCAAATTCTAGGGCTTCAAAGATTTTTTCTCTTGGCACTTGTTTTTCATTGGATACGGCTTCAGCTACCAACAGAATTTCTTTATTCATGTTGGATTCTGGGCTTGCTTTTTTTGTTGCTGCTGGGTTTTTTTTCTTAGTCATAAGTAGGTACCAAGTTGCCTTTTTCGATATTTAAAATAGCCAACACATAGGTTTGCTTGTCAATTTCTACTGTTAGGTTACCGCCTTCGCAGGCCAACAGTTTGCCTTTAAAATTACGTCTATTGTCCATTGGCATTCTCAGGCGTACCGAGACTACCTCACCAACACAATCAACATAGTGCTGCTCTTTAAACAGTGGCCTATCCATACCCGGTGAGGAGACTTCGAGGTTATATTCAACGCTAATAGGATCTTCTACATCCAAAACCGCACTGATTTGGTGACTCACGTCTGCACAGTTATCCACGGTGATGCCGTCGGGATGATCAATATACACCCGCAGCGTTGAGTGCTTACCTGCGCGAACAAACTCAATACCAACCAATTCAAAGCCAAGGGCTTCAACTGGTGCATTGAGCATGTCTGTTAATTTTTTCTCAAGTTGTGACAAAAGCATGCTCCAAAAACAAAAAAAGGGCTAATGCCCAGAATGTGTTTACGAAATACGACAAAACGGATAACAAAAAGCCCCTGATAAGCGGGGCTATTTGTTTCTGGACCCTAGTCCACTAAGTTCACTAAATCACGTTGATTTACGCCAATTTAGTTAGTGGTTGCAGAAGTATTATTCATAGTGCTGGCTAGGTTAGCCACAACAACACGCTATATTCTTCTGCCTTTATGCGAAACGTTACTATCCAAATCAGAGGGAGCCCGTCTCAAAAGATGGCCGCATTATATAGAGGAAGGTTTTGCTTAGCAACACTATTAGCTGAAGTCCTCGATGACAACTTTGCCAATGGTTGTCGCACTTTCAATTTGCCGGTGAGCCTGAATTAACGTTGCAGCATTTATGGGCGACAAGCGTGTATGCAGGGTCGTTACCAGCTTTCCCTCATCCAGTAATTTGGCGACATTGGTGAGAATTTCGCCTTGCATGGCCATATCTGCGGTAGCAAACATTGAGCGAGTAAACATAAACTCCCAATGGATGGATACCGATTTCGCTTTGAAATGGCTGATGTTATCCAAATCTTCAATAATCGATAACTTACCCTGAGGGGCGATAAAACTGGCAACATCCTCAGCGTGTTGATTGCTATGGGTGGTGACCAATACAAACGCTGGTTCCCCAATATCAAGAGCCGCAATTTGCGCTGCCATGTTTTGTCTATGATCAATGACATGATGCGCCCCCATTTTTTTAACCCAAGCTTGCGTTTCTGCTCGCGACGCACTGGCAATAACAATTAAATCGGTTAATTGCCGCGCCAGTTGAATGGCAATTGAGCCGACTCCACCGGCACCGCCGATGATTACGATGGCACGAGCCCCACCTTTAACGCCTTGCTCGACTTGCATGTTGTCAAACAGCGCTTCCCATGCCGTTAGCGCAGTAAGCGGCACAGCTGCGGCTTGGGCAAAACTGAGTTGTTGTGGTTTTAAACTGACGATGCGTTCGTCCACCAGTTGTAGTTGCGCATTACTGCCGGGACGCACCACAGAACCCGCATAATAGACGGCATCCCCTACCTTGAATCGCGTGACGTCTGCTCCCACTGCTTGCACGACACCTGAGGCATCGTAACCCAACACTTCATACTCGCCGGGTTTCGCTGGGCGTCTGCTGCGCATTTTTGTATCCACAGGATTAACAGATACTGCTTTTACTTCCACAAGCACATCATGACCGCTGGCAATCGGATAAGGTAATTCAATGTCTAACAGTGCATCCGGTCGGTCGATACTGCCTGTGTGTTGGTAACCAATGGCGCGCATAACATAGTCTCAGTGATGACAAAGAAGGCTCAGTATAATCGAATCACACACATTGTGGTGGGAGTTTAAGACTGCAATTTATTGAAAAAATAAAGGGTGGCTAAGCCTCTATGTTGCTCATCGTCTGTTGATGATTAAACCTAGCGAGCTGACTAGCCTTTGCCTTGAGTTTTGTTACGATGCGGACGTGCGTTCTTTTCGATGAACTCATAAATCATGCCCGCAATATCTTTTTTAGTGGCGGTTTCAATGCCTTCTAAACCCGGCGAAGAATTCACTTCCATGACCACCGGCCCGGTGGAAGAGCGCAATAAATCAACACCACATAAGTTCAAGCCCATAATATTGGCTGCTGCAACAGCGGTAGCACGTTCTTCCTTGCTGAGTTTTACAATTTCCGCACTGCCACCACGGTGCAAATTGGAACGAAATTCCCCGCTTGCGCCTGCCGCTTCATGGCAGCAATCACTTTATCTCCCACCACCAAACAGCGGATATCTGCACCACCCGCTTCTTTGATGTATTGCTGAACCAAGATATTAACGTTTAAACCTCGGAAGGCCTCAATAACACTTTCGGCGGCTTTGGTCGTTTCCCCGAGTACTACCCCTATTCCTTGTGTGCCTTCTAACAATTTGATCACCACCGGGGCGCCACCCACCGTTTTAATTAATGCTTTGATATTGTCTGATGAGTGAGAAAACTGAGTGCGTGGCAGACCGATACCTTTGCGCGCCAATAATTGCAAAGAGCGCAGTTTGTCACGCGAGCGACTGATGGCCACGGATTCATTGATACTGTAGGTGCCCATCATTTCAAACTGTCTGACCAATGCTGTGCCATAAAAACTAATGGAAGCGCCAATACGGGGGATCACTGCATCGTATTGTTCAAGTTCTGCGCCTTTGTAGCGTATCGCGGGGTGACTACTGGCAATGTCCATGTCGCAGTGCAACGCGTCGATGACATCTATGTCGTGTCCTCTTGCTTCTCCAGCTTCGATTAAGCGGCGGGTGGAATACAGCTTTTTATTGCGGGAAATGATGGCTATCTTCATGACAAATACTCCTAGTTTGCGTCAAAATTTGATAGCCTTTAACTATAGTGAAAGCTGCCCACATAGCCAGTAAACTTTGTTTTTATCTCAGCATATCGCATTAAAATTTCATTTATTTTTCAATAAATTACAAATTTTAGTTGCTTCAGAAAGCTATTTTTTAGGGTTCATCAAAGCATCCATAACAACACTATTTTTAACCTTTGGGAAGCATATCTACCAGTAATAGCGCGATGCCTAAAAACGACAAAAACCCCGCTATGTCGGTAATGGTGGTTAAAACAATCGAAGACGATTGCGCCGGGTCCATACCAAATTTTTTTAGGGCAATTGGCACGATGGCACCTGCCGTACAGGCAATCGCCAACGAGGTAATCATAGCCATGGCCATAACCAAGGCCAATCCCAAAGAACCGCTCCATAAATACACCGCGATGGAACAGGTGATGGCTATCGCTACGCCGTTAAGTAACCCTGCGAGTAGTTCTTTTGTCATTACTTGTAACCAATGTCGTGGGGTAATTTCCCGCAAAGTTAGGCCTCGCATGGTCACCGCCAGTGCTTGGGCACCGGCATTGCCTGACTGTCCCGCGGCCACCGGCAACAAAATGGCCAAAGCGGTGATTTGTCCGATTAAGCTTTCAAACGCTCCTACTACCGCTGATGCGGCAAAGGCCGTTAACAAATTTATCTGTAACCATGGCAAGCGTTTTTTCACGGCAAACCAGCTACTAGACAGGGCTTTTTCTTCCTTACTGGCACCCACCATGGTTTGCATATCACTGGCGAGATCTTCTTTGGTGGTTTCGTACACATCAAAAAAGCGAATCAAACCGATGAGTTGCTGATGACTGTCCATCACGGGGATGGTATTGCAGCGAAAACCTTCAAATTTTTCTACAACCGTTTCTTTATCATCCAAAGCGGCTAACACGGTGTGAATAGGCTTGGCCAGTTGTTGCAGCAGGCTTGTTGCGTCTGCCACGATGAGTTCAGCCAAACTGCACTCACCCACCAGTTGTTGCTGGGTATTGAGGATATATATGGTATCTGTGCATAGTTGTTTGTGTTGCTTTAGTTTATGCATTACTGAGGCGACACTCATGTCCTCATAAAAAGCGGTAATACGTGTGGTCATTAACCGCGCTGCACTGTTTTCAGGGTAGGCTAGAAGCTCACGAGACTCGGCGCTAAGGGTTTTATCCAAGGTATCGAGTTCACTGAATAAAGTGTGTTGTTGGTCGTCATCTAAACGGCTTAACAGCGCCACAGCGATATGACTGTCCAGGCTTTTCAGCAGTTGCGCGGCAAATGAATGAGGTAAAGAAGCAAAAATTTGATCAGCACTACCGGCCGGTAAAAAATGCCACAGTTGGCGTGCCACTCTCACTGGTTGCACACTTAAGATCTCAGCGGCGTCTTGTGCATCGATATGCTCTAAATGGCGAGCACTTTTAAACGGATGATGCCGTAAAAAATCTAAATTTAGGCGCTGCGTCGTCTCCGCCAATAACTGTGTTTGATCTAGCATCTTTTACTCCTAAAAACGCCCTGAACTAAGATGTGGAGGATAACTGTCACTTTACTTTTTGCTAGCAGCAGAGCCAATCAGGCCAAGAACCGAGACTATGGTATCAGCATAGGTCTCGACCATGTCCAATGCATTTGTATCTGCACTATGATTTTGCTGATCTTGACGATTGGAAAAATGCCGAATGCTGTGGTGGTGTAAAACCCCGATAAATTCATGTTTTCGATTGACCACGGCGATACTGTCATGTTCTTGCCAATGAGTGAGTTGTGCTGCACTGGCAATATCAAGGGTGGCAATAATGCTTGGTTTGAGTTGCCCCAATAACACACTAATCTGGGTACTCGGCGGCACAATGAACAGCTGACTGATATTCAGCTGCCCTATTAATTGCCGGCTCTGATCGACGACAAACAGTACTTGCAAATAACCGTGTTGTTTCTTTTTTAAGCGCTGCAACGCATTCTCAACCAACATGCTGTGTTCGATCACCAGTACATCGGTATCAACTAAAGAACCAACGGCATATTCGGGATAAGACAAAAGCATCTTACACAAGGTTTGTTTATTCCGCGGCATGCGATTGTGCATGCTGTCTTGATCCTTGGGTGCCAAGCAACGCAAGATTGCGGCCAAATCTGCGGCATTCAGTTTTTCTAACCACGTGTCGATTTTATCATTTGGCTGGGCAATCACGATTTTTGCTGCTGAATTGGGCAGCATATTTCTGAGTACTTGGGCCACCACTGTTGAAGGTGAATTTTGCAACACAATACTGGCTTGATGGGCACTGAGTAACTCTAGTTGACGTGCCGCTGCTTGGGGTTCGACACTCAAAAAATGCACACTTAAGGCAAGGTGAGCACCATTAATTGTTTGATCATCATCGTGCGTAGCCATGTTTACACCACGTTTTTATTGGAGTTTTTTGCGTTGGCTTGACTCAGTAGCTCCGCATCAGCATCAACGATGGTACAACTGACTTCTAAACAACGTCGGGCGGGCACCACAATGCGTCCTTGTTCACTCTCTAACATCAACATGGTGCTGGTGATCTCTAATAATTGACCTTCTTCTGCACCAATTCGCAGCCTATCACCTTGATTAAAATGCTTGCGTGCTTGGCGCGCCCCCGCCAGGTTTTTAACCAATTCGCTGCTGCCAAATCCATAGGCCAATGCCACACCAAAACTGATAACACCCAACTGCACGATAATAATGGTGGTGATGAAATGAATGTTGACGCCCAACTGCTCAATACCAATGATCACACCAATAATGATGATCACCCATTTGACTATGGAGCCGATATTTTGGCTATGTTGCAAACCCACCGTCTGCGCTGCCGCACTGGCCATAGAGCTGGCAACACTGCCAATCAGGGCACCACAGAGAATAATGATACCCGCAGCAAGCATGCGTGGCACATAGCTGAGGAATTCTTTTAACCACGTGGCAATAAAGTCCATACCCAAACTAGAGGTTGCCGCCGCAAAGAAAAACAACATCACAAACCAAAATACTAATCGGCCAGCGAGTTTCGCTTGTGTTGGTTTAATGTCCACTTTGCGGGCAAGTAATAGTTTATGGCCAATGCTGTTAGCCAAACGACTTAACATGCTGAGTAAACTGGTGGTCATTTTTTCCGCTAGCCAAGCTAACAACCATCCCAAAATGAGTAGGATCAAGGCCCCCATGAGTTGGGGTAAATAGGCGACAACATAGGTGATAAGTTGCTCATAACTGGCAACTAAGGTGCTTTCCCAAGTAGTTTGCATACAAAGAGGACTCTATAACTGCAATGGGGCGAGGTTAGCAGTTTTCGCCTTACCACGCCACGCCCTAGGTTGTGCTCTGGAGTAGTTTAGCGATTTAGACTATTTAATAACATTGCCCGTAACTTACGTGCCTGTGATTCGTCGATGGGTTTAAGAATACCTTGTGCATGCACTGGAATGTGCGCCTGATCTTTAGGATTAAATACATAGTGTTCAAACAAGTCTCGCCAGGCATCACGCTGGGCTGGAGGTAAATCTTTAATGGCTAACATTGCGTGGTGCAGGGCGTCAGTTGGCGCGCCCATGTGCATGGGCACCTGTCGCCACCAATAATTAACCAATACATTAATGTTACTTAGGGCCTCAACATGGTGCCACCACATACTCGGAATAAAGATGGCGTCTCCCGCATCCAATTCAGCCACTTGAGCATGCACCAAGGCCGTTTTAAATTGAGGAAACTTAACAAAATCAGGGTGATGAAAATCCACCAAACTGGCTGGCTGTCCTGCTGGGGTAAAATCTAGTGGGCCAATATATAAATTATCTAGCTGATCCGGTGGAAACAGGGTGAAGCGTCGCTTACCCATGGCAACACAGGCAACGTTATCGGTGACATCATAATGCGCAGCAACCCTTGATTGATTGCCGATCCAAATACTGACGATGGGTTTGTCAGCTAATTGTGGGATGTCATTGTATTGACGAAAACCAGGCAATATTTGGTTTACGGAGGTCGAACCCAAGTAATAAGCAGGTACATCAGCTTGACCAACTTGTGTTAACAAGGTGTCCAACATCTGACAGAGATCAAATTGTTGATGGCTAAAATTAAAGCCATCGAGGGCGTCGTTGTAAAAAAAACGCCCCTTTACCGAAGGCGGTGCCACCATGGCATATACCGGTTTGTGATTATAAAACTGGCGCAGGTAATGTAGGCCAGCAGTTGCACTTCCCTCACCTTCTTTGACGAATGGCCAGTGTTTAATCAAACCACGTAAAATTATGGGCTGGTTGCCACTGAGCAGTTCATCACTCAGTTGCTCACCGGGTTGGCAAAGCCGTTCCTGCATCATCATCACTGAATCAAGACACTGGATTAAAGACGCTGATTTTTTAATTCAATCAGCTTGGGCATGTTGGCCATTGACGCTAACACCATATAAATCCCCTGCAAATAGGCTTTTTGATGCAACGTCGCAACAACCTCAGCTGATAAGGCTGCTAGGCGCTCTTCATGAACGGTGTACAAACTGTTCAACTCATGTTTGCTGCCATCTTTTAGTTGTACTTTTATCGACACTGCTTCTAATAAGTCATGCTCTAATAAACATTGAATAAAGGCGTCCGTTTGCCCATGCCCTTCATGGATCGTTTTTAAGATCCCACTGATGCGCTGTAGAAATGGACTTTGCCCGCCCTGAGCGAGAAACACTGGCTCACCTTGATTGTAACTTATCCTCGGGCTTTCCATATCGATGTGCACCACGGGTTGTGGTTCTTGCGCGCTGGGTGAACGTTGAAAACCAATCAGAAAAGGACGACGTTCAATGGTTAGCGGAATATAGGCCGCATGCCAGCCAGCATCATCCAGAAATAAATTTTCACCCGTGGCAAAACCGAACAAACTAATGGCTTCAAACTGCCCTGTTTCACTGTGTTTGTGAAAGAATATGGGGTAATCACCCTGGACATGACGAAATTCGGCGAGAAAGATATTGGTGTAACTAACTGCATCACCCAAGGTCGGGCTTCTATCACAAATAATGTGTAAATCTTTGTGCGTAATGTTATCTAACAACTGATGATTGGGCATGACGTTTCCGTAAGTTATTCCGTTGAATTGACTTAAATTTTCTGCAAACCATACTGCCGGATTTTATTGATAAGATCACGGTTACTTGGCAAGCCGGCAAGCAGTTTTTGGGTTAATTGCGTGTTCTGCAGAAAGTGCTGCTCAGCGAGGTGGCTATTTTCTGAACGGCGCATGGTGGCGCGTTTTTTTGTGCTAAATCCCATGCCATACAACACATATTGGTAGCTAGCGGAGGGAAACACCTCGTCCACTTGACTGAAGTCGTTATGCCAGGGTGCTTCGTAACGCCACAAGTCCAATAATGATTGCAGATCGGCTGGAATAGTGGCGGCATCGCAATTATCTTGCCAGTAGTCTGTATCCGTGCGTTTGGTGAGCACATAGTGGAGCTTTAGAAAATCGATGATGCGGTCCCACCGATACAAAAATTTGTCGTTAAAGCGTTTGGCAACAATGTCCATCACTTGACGTGAAGCCGGTAACTGCTCACTGATCATCGCTGCCGATAACTCAACCAATACCAAGGCTGACGCCTCTAACGGCTCGAGGAAACCCGCGGCTAGACCAACCGCAACACAATTTTGATGCCAGAATACTTGGCGATGTCCGGGATTAATAGTAATTTGGCGCACTGCAATATTGTCACTTAAGTCCGGACGACTCGCCCCGATGTAAGCACGTAACTCGCTTTCCGCCTCATCAATAGTCGTATGCGCCGATGAAAATACATGACCCACTCCGCGTCGCGACGGCAGGCCAATGTCCCATATCCAACCATTTTTTTGAGCGGTTGAAATGGTATGTGATGCGATGGGGCTGGTATCACTGACATACGGTACATGACAAGCGAGTGCCGTATCGTTGAACAATATGTGTTTTTTACTGATAAATGGAATGTGAAAGTGTTTGCCGATCAACAAAGCATTGAAACCTGTGCAATCAATGAACAGATCACCGGCAATATCCCCATGATTATTCGTGCTAACTGAGGCAATGTCGCCATTCTCGGCACTATTCACCGACGTCACATGATCAAGGATGTGTTTTACGCCTAAATTTTCTGTGCAGTGTTTGGTTAAAAACACAGAAAACTTACCGGCATCTAAATGGTAAGCGTAGTTAGCGACATGGGCATACTCAGGTGTGGTGTTTTGTTTAGGTGCTAAACCGCGCTCACACAACTGTCCTTGAAAACTCACGGCATCAGCAAAGGGTATCTGCTGAGCATGAGGCAACCAATGGGGAGCCAAATTAATTTCGGCATAGCCCTGTGGTAACACTAGTGGGTGATAATAAGCATCATCTTCTGCACCTGTTACCCATTTTGCAAACTTTGCACCTTGCTTAAAACTGGCGTCACATTCACGGAAAAAGTCTGTTTCGCTGATGCCCATTTTTTTGAGGGTGCCTCGCATAGTGGGCCACGTGCCCTCGCCTACCCCAATGGGACTGACATCAGGTGATTCAATGAGTGTGACTTGCACCCCATTTTCACTATTCGCTAGGTGTTCTGCGGCAATGACCCCCGCCGTTAACCAACCTGCAGTACCGCCACCAACAATCGTAATTGTACGTATGGGTTTATCCACGCAAACATTTTCCTGCATTAAAATTATACTCAACACCGGTCAAACTATGTCTGACTGAGCCCAATTCAAATGTACCATCCAGCCACTAAAAATAACATGTTTCACAGACTAAAAGGCCGCTAGTTAAGCGGCCTTATTAGACTTATATGACCCTTAAATTAGAAGGTATAACGAGCACCAAGGGTATAACGTGGGCCGTATTGACGAGCAAACAAGAATTGCTCTTCGTAACGACCATAACCTTGTTCGGTTTCGTTGGTAATGTTAAGCCCTTCAAAAAATACCGTCAGGTTGTCATTAACGTCATAGTTAACACTCATATCAGTTTGCGCATATTTCTTAGCAAACTGTGGTGGGTTTTCGGCTGAGCCTTGGGCTTGGCCAATACCAATTAAATAACTATCACGCCATGCATAAGTTAATTTGACAGACAAACCGTCTTTTTCATAAAACACCTGGAAGTTGGCCGAGTCGCTCAGACCTTCTAATGGTGATTGACGTTCAAAACTGTCTACATCAAATTTAACATCGCCGTCTACGAAGGTAGCGTTAACCCCTGCACCAAACCCTGATTCACCAAAAACATGTTGAACGGCAAATTCGATACCATCTACTTTTTTGGTGTCACCGTTAGTAGGTTGAGTAACCAGCCACTTCATTAAAGGATCATTTTCATTTTGGAAAACAATCACGTTGCCGGTTAATGCATCAAACTCTCCACCACCATTGGCGATAATTTGTGTCCAAATATCCCCGTCTGCGGGAATAAAGTTCGGATCACCAGCAGCATCTTTCAGATCTTGAATGGCAGCTAAGGCGCGTGGGCCAATCAAAGGATCACGTAAGCCATCTACTTCAATCTCATTTGTCGTGCGGGTAATAAAGTTTTTCACGCTTTTACGGAAATAACCTAAGGCCACATAACTCGCTTCACCGTAGTAATATTCCAATGTCACGTCCATATTCGACGATTCAAAGGGTAACAAACTTGGGTTACCTGAACTGCCATTGCGACTGCCCGGTTTTGGACTACCCGACAATGAACGTGAACCAAGCAAATCACCGAGGGGGGCGCGAGCAATGGTTTTACCCGCTGAGAAACGACCAATTAAATCATCGGTTAATTCAATTTTGACATCGATATTGGGCAGAGTAACGTTGTAGTCACCGGTGCCAACCAACACATTCTGATCTCCCGTTTGGTAACGCACTTGCCACTCAGTAGGGTTAGACCACACCACGTAGTCTTCGACGTTTTGCAGGACGTCACTGGTAACGTCGGTTTTTTCATAACGCACACCCAAATTTACATCCACTGGCATATCACCGAGTTCAAAAAACAAGGCGGTTTGCAAATAGGCACTTGAGGTTTTTTCTTCCACGTTACTGGTGTTATATACACCAAAATCACGATTTAAAGGATCCAGAGGGAAGTTGTCGAAATACGCTGCCATGCGCGCCACAGCCTCTGCATAATCAAAGGTGTAGTAGTAGTTGGTGCTAAGGTTGCTACCGCCGCCGTCTAAAGCATCAAGCAAATCGCCGGTATCTTGGCGAGTGAACATGCTGTCAGGAAACACCGCCATATTACCATTGTAACCATTAGGGCCAACGTTGCCGTTATTGGCAGAATAGCCGCCAAATGTTTGTTTAGTATGAGCCATACCAAATTTAACATTCACTAAGAAACTGTCTTCTGGGTTCACCCACTCGCTGTGAAGTTGTGCTTGCTGTACCTTGGATTCACCTTGTGCACGACCAAACTGAGCAAACAAGGGATCAAAATCACCAGGATCAGCTTCAGCAGCACCACCTGGCCAAGTCATCACAAAGTTAGGGATCTCGCCCATGGTGTAGTCATAGGTTTTAGTCCTAATATTGTTAGGGGCCAAAATCACGTTACCCGAGTGGTGAGAACCATCATCAGCGCCGTTATCGGTGGCGTTTTTAGAGTCGTGGTAATCAAATTCAAGATGGATAGTGTCAGACAGTTCCCATTCAAAGTTAAACCCAATGGAGTCAGCTTCAACTAACAAGGTTTCACGATTTGCTGAGTGAGCATAGTCGTTAGCGGTTTCAGTGAAATTAACTGCCGTTCCGCGCTCATCTAACTGATACGAGGTGATGTTGCCACCGAAGTTAAACCAAATACCAAAACCACGACCATCAGTGGTGGTTTCCGCTTCCGACTTCACGTAATCGAGGGTAAAGGTCATGGTGTCAGTCGGTGCATATTGCAAAGTTAACTGACCATTCAAGCGCGAGCGCTCTACATCATTGATATTGTATGAGATTTGACGTGGAAAAAACGTGTGGCCTAGTTTATTGCCTTCCGCATCTTCTGGGCGTAAATCTATTGCATCATCACCTGTCGCATTGCCTAAACCTTGGTCAGCTTGCCACCCTGGTACGTTGGCACTTTGCTGCTGGAAATCACGCTCTTGGATGGCTAAAGACAATGCCACACCGATGGTATTGTCAGCGAAGGTATTGCTGTACAAGGCCGCCAATTGTGGGGTGATACTGTCGCCAGTGACATTAGAGGTGTCTTTAATGCCCTTGCCAGACACTGAATATTTGAGGCCTGGACTGTTTAGCGGTTTGGTGGTCACGATGTTAACCGTTGCCCCTAAACCACCACTGGGATTTTCAGCACGAGCGGTTTTGAACACCTCAAGGGCTGCGACCCCCTCAGAAGCTAAGTTCTCTAAATTGTATGAGCGCGTATAACCAGTACCTGGCATTTGGCGACCATTTAGGGTAACCAAGTTTTTATCAGGACCAAAACCACGCACGGTAATTTGACTGCCTTCACCGTTTGAACGACTGACCGTTACACCTGTAATACGCTGCAACGATTCCGCTAAGTTGGTATCAGGGAACTTACCGATGTCTTCGGCAGAGATAGCATCGACAACACCTGTGCCCTCACGTTTCATGTCCATGGCGCGCATTAAGCTGCCACGAATACCTTTAACCAAAATAACTTCGGTATCATCGGCAGGCGCTTCTTCCTGCGCAAAAACAGGTGCAGCGATGGCGGTACCTAACAACACCGCAATAGATGCCGCTAAGCGTTTTTTATAAAATGTTTGTTGTTTCATAATTGCCCTACTTAAAAATTGTCGCAATAATTTTGATCAAGCGAACCAGCAACACGGTTGGCCAAGGCCAAGAACATCATTGTTTTTATGTGCTGGTTCATAATGGGTATCAGTATCTATGGATTGATTTTCACGTTATCCACGCGATATACCGCTCCATCGCCGGTTCCCCATGTAGGGAAAATCATGACCACGTCAATGGCCGTCAAATCGAGACCACCATCGGCCAAGGCCAACAAATCAAATGTGTAGGTTTGCCATTGGCCAACAACGGGTTCTTGGCCTTCATTGCTTGCACTTAACGGCAGTTCAACCGCAGAGGTTGCATTGCCAGCTTCCACTTTTAACGTCCAAGTCGTGGCAGCACTCGGCGCGGTGACAATTTTCATTTCAAAACTCAATGAGCCAGTAGAAATGTAGTCTTCCGCATTAAAGGGGGTACCAGCATCGCGGCTATTGAAACCTAAAACTGTGCCACTGTTACCAAAGATTTTAAATTCAGCCACCGTACCATGCTCAGCGTCATCCGTTGGTTCAGTAGGAGTTGTACCACCACAGCAATCCCACAAAGGCCAAGCAGAATTTTGGCCATCAGCAAACAGGGTCAACACTGCGTTGTCTGTGCCAGAATTACCACCCGTTGATGGGGGATTGCTGATGATCAAATTATCAACGCGGTATACGGCACCGTCACCGGTTCCCCATGTAGGGAAGATCATAATGACATCGATAGCACTGATGTCTAAACCACCGTCAACTAAGTCAACAAGGTTGAATGTGTAGGTTTGCCACTCACCCGTTACAGGATCTAAGCCCTCATTACTGGCACTTAATGGCAACTCAACAAAAGACGTTGCGTCACCCGCTTCAACTTTTAAAGTCCAAGTAGTGGCGGCAGTAGGTGCAGTAACCACCTTCATGTCAAATCTTAAAGTACCTGAGGTTAACAACTCAGACGCATCAAAAGGTTCACCACCGTCTCTGCTATAAAAACCAAGTACCGTACCGCCATTTCCAAAGATCTTGAATTCAGCTACGGCGCCATGTGCAGCGTCGTCAGTCTCAACCGTAGGAGTGGTGCCGCCACAGCAGTCCCACAATGGCCAGCCTGGGTTGATTGCATTAGAGAAAGCAACCAATGACGGTCCAGTTGGGGCACCGGAGTTAGCATTCGGATTGTAGAATTTCGCATTGTCTACGCGATAAACCGCTCCATCGCCTGTTCCCCACGTTGGGAAGATCATCACTACATCAATGGCAGATAAATCTAAACCTGCATCAGACAATGCCAACAAACTGAAAGTATAAGTTTGCCATTCGCCCGTCACTGGATCTAAACCCTCATTGCTCGAACTAAGTGGTACTTCAACAAACGAGGTTGCACCACCGGCTTCAATTTTAAGCGTCCAGGTTGTGGCTGCAGAAGGTGCGTTTACCACTTTCATATCAAATTGGAAAACACCTTCGGTTTGCAACAAAGAGGCATCAAACGGTTCACCGGCATCACGGCTATAGAAACCAAGTACCGTTCCACCGTTACCAGAAATACTGAACTCAGCAGTAGCGCCGTGCTCGGCATCATCAAATACTTCCACCGGAGTTGATCCACCACAACAGTCCCACAAAGGCCAAGATGGATTGATGGCATCATCAAACAACACTAATTCTGGGTAAACCACTGCGCTATCTTCAGAAATCACTACGTTGTCTACACGATAGACCGCACCCGCACCTGTCGTCCAAGCAGGGAAGATCATAATGACGTCAATATTGCTCAGATCTAAACCAGCATCAGCTAGGCTCTGCAAGCTAAACTTGTAGCTCTGCCACTGGCCTACAACGGGGGCATTACCGCCGTTACCCGCACTTAAATCTAATTCAACCGCTTGACTAGCACCGCCACTTTCAATTTTAAATTTCCAGACTGAATTGGCATCACTGGGTGCCGTTACCACTTTCATGTCAAATTTGACACTGCCTGTGGTTATCATGGGTGAAGCATCAAACGCCTTCTGAACATCGGCTTGGAAGGTGTTAAAACCGAGTACCGTACCGTTATTGTCAAGGATCTTGAACTCTACGACAGCACCATGTTCTGCGTCGTCAGTAACGATTTCTGGGGTTGTACCACCACAGCAATCCCATGCAGGCCATGCAGGGTTGAAGGCATCAGCAAAAATGGTGATTGGTGTTGCTACACCTGTGCTAGGTGCTGCTGGAATTGGCGCTTTACCAAGCACCAATGCACCATCTGGAACTTCGTCGCTAGCTTCTACTTTGTAATTTTTACGAATAGTTTCACAACCAGTGCCGTCCATTGGATTAACCGAACATTCATAGACACGGACATAATCCACTTCATAAGTTTGACCATTTGCAAAAGCGCTAGCGTCAATCCCTGTGTTATTGACGTTTGAAGGCCAATCTCCACCTACTGCCAAATTTAATAACAAGTGAAAATCTTGGTCAAAAGGTGACGCATCCCAATGCGTTTCCAAAGCGCCGGTGACAATGTCAAAGTATTCAGAGAACCAGCCACGATGTCTCAACCCAACCGCTTGTCCTTTGCTGTTCAAACGAACTTGTGAGGCCATTTGCGTTTGGTACAGGTAACCGTCGACATACCAACGAATTTCACCTTCTTGCCATTCAATGGCGTAAGTGTGGAAATCGTCAGCAGGGTTCGCCATCGCAGGGAGAGAGTAATTTTTGCCCGATGACTGACGTTCAGAGGCTGAGCTACCGTAGTGCAAAGTACCATGCACGTTATTTTCAACGTTGCCTTCACCATCAACGGTTTTTAAATTTACAGCTTCCATGATGTCTATTTCACCTGACTTTGGCCATTGCCCGTAAACATAGTCAGTCGGTAACATCCAAAATGCGGGCCATGAACCTTGACCTTCGGGTAACTTGGCACGCATTTCAAAACGCCCGTAGGTAAAGTCAGCTTTGTAGCGGGTATTAAGTCGTGCTGAAGTGTAAGGCAGCGCAGCGCCCTCTTCTGCGGGTTTTGCTACAATCTTAAGTGTGCCGTCAGACACAAATGAGTTGTCAGCACTGTCGGTATAACACTGCTGTTCGTTGTTTCCACCACCATTACAGTTAACTTCATGAGTCCATTTGTTGGCGTCGATCTTTGCGCCATCAAATTCATCATTCCACACCATTACCCAATCGGAGACAGGTGAAGTAGGCTCGATGACAGTAAAGTCAGTATCTGACTTTGAACCGCCCCCGCAGCTAAATAAACTTACAGCTAATGCAATAGCTGCAAATTTTCTACATTCTAGACTTGCTATATTCATACATGGAATTCCTGGTAGCTAATGTAAAACAACAAAAACGTTCGCAAAAATGTAAGCGCTTTCATTGAAATTAAAACAAATATACAAAAAGGTCAACAATTAATTAACATACATAGGGTGTTCGTCTCTAAAAAACTTCGCATCTTTGACGCTAAGACCAAGACTTTTATTTATATTTTTCAAAAAGTTACAGTGTTTAAAAGGTTTTACTCTTAATCAACATGTCCGGTAAGTGTAGCAGTCCGTCATTTAACACCCAAATCAATGTAACAAAGTTCTTACATTTTGATCGGCATCGCTGTAAGCCCTTTCATCACCAAACATTGATCGTTGCAGCCCATGAAATTTTTCTCATGTGCTGCAACTAATCCGAATTAATGATTCTACGAAATTGCCTAGGGTTGACAGCTAAACGTCGCCGATGCGGCTGTGTTGGGTACGATACTCACATCTGACAAGCCAAGACTTACCCCCTCTCCAGCTTGCATCACCAAAGGCGCAAACACATTCGCATAATTCATCCCTTGCTTAGCAAAACAATTGAGATCGATAGTAATCGTTTGCCATGTTTCTAACTCAGCGAGACTTTCTCTCTTAAGTTCGATGTTTGCGCCGCAACCTTCTCCACACTCCATTCCAATTAAGATGGATGCATCGTTGTCACTCAAACGTTGTAGGTCGAGTTGTAGGCTTGCGTGTTGTTCAACCAAGGTGCGTAAATCTTCTGGAAAACTCGCATTCAAGGCGAACTTGGCCTGGGTACTGTCAGACCACGTGATGCGTAATGAGTCTTCTTGAACACGACGGTCTTGGGTACGCACTTGAATACTTGAGGAAAGTAAGGTGTTACTCGTCATTGCTGAAAATGTGCCATTTTCACTAACACCGGATTGCCAAGGTTGTATTGCGCTACGGTCAAATAGCTTGCGGATCTCAACATTGACGCCATCTGTAGTGCTGACTTCAGACAAGTCGTCACCGATTTCTTGGTCACTACTGTAATCGAGGCCATAACCTAATTTGAACAATGGTTGATAGTCTTCATCATAAAAATTTATCGGACTTTGAGTTGGCGTTTTAGGCCAAGAAAAAGACAAACGACCGGAAAAATCGAAACTTGCCGACCCATCTGCTTCGGCAATGATCACATCAGCAATGCCCTGCCCTTCACTACCGGGTAACCATGCTGCAACAAACGCGTCTGAGGCATTCAGTTCAGGATTGACCCACATAGGTCGTCCACTTAAAAAGATGGATACCGTAGGAATACCTTGGGCTTTTAGCTTGTGTAACAAGGCTAAATCTCGTTTATTGCCACGTTGATATTCCAAGTTATCAATATCGCCATTGCCCTCTGCGTAAGGTTCTTCTCCAAATACCACAATCGCCACATCAGGTTTATCACTGAATTGCCCCGTCTCAGATAATTCTACGAATCCGCCAGCTTTCTCTACTTTCGTTTTGATCCCCTGATAAATTGAACTGCCACCCGGGAAGTCACTATTGGTATTGCCGGTGCCTTGCCAAGTAATGCTCCATCCGCCTGATTGTTTACCAATATTGTCCGCGCCATCACCGGCGACTAAAATGCGTTTATGCGGAGCAATCGGCAATATATGTTGATTGTTTTTGAGTAAAACTAAGGACTCGCGTACTGCCTGACGTGCAATTTCACGATGGGCGGGGCTACCGATAACATCACTCATGTTGGCGTATTTGCGATCGACAGGAGCAGGTTTAGTGAACAAACCAGCTCTAATTTTTACACGCAAAATTCGGCTGACGGCGTCATTTAACCGAGCCATTGGGATCACACCACTACGAACCTGTGCCAAGGTGTTTTCATACAAAGGTTTCCAAGCAGGTGTCGCCACCATATAAATATCAAGTCCAGCATTCATCGCCTGAGGACAACTTTCATTACTGCAACCGGCTACTTGTCCATGACCGTTCCAGTCACCTACCACAAAGCCATCAAAGCCCATTCGCTGTTTCAACACTTCAGTTAACAAGTAATGACTGCCATGAACTTTCTCACCATGCCAGCTATTAAATGAAGCCATAACAGACTGCGCACCGGCACTTAGCCCCCCCACATACCCTTGGGCATGCAATTCAAAGAGTGTTTTTTCATCTGCTAAATTGTTGCCTTGGTCGTCACCATTCTCTGTGCCACCGTCGCCGATAAAATGTTTCACCGTGGCAATCACATTGTCATCATTGAAATAACCCGTATCTGCATCACCTTGCAGCCCTTCAACAATGGCCGCTGAATATTCTCTGATGACCGCAGGGTTTTCTGAATAACTCTCATAAGTCCGCCCCCAACGATCATCTTGCACGGTGGCAACGGTTGGCGCAAAAATCCAATCGATACCGGTTGCCATCACTTCAGCTGCAGTCGCCTTGGCAATCTTTTTTAACAAGGCAGCATTGTGAGCGGCGCCCAAACCAATGTTGTGTGGGAACAATGTCGCGCCAATCACGTTGTTGTGGCCATGTACCGCGTCAGTACCCCACATGGTGGGTATGCTCGAACCGTCGAGTGAATCATCAACTGAAGCCAAATACATGGCTTGAGCGTGTGCGATCCAATCTTGTGGCGTGGCGTGTTTATCGTTGTTTGGGAAAGCACCACCGCCATTTAAATATGAACCAAACCCATAGCGACGCATGTCTTCGACCGTGATGTCGCGGATTTCCGGCTGAATGGTTTGTGCCACTTTTTGCTCAAGTGTCATGCCGTCCAAGAGCGCTTTAACCTGCAGCTCTATGGCTTCATCCGGTTTAATTTGAATATCAAGTTTAGGCCAATAAGCTGGCACCTTGTCTGTTGACTCATGCGCCGATTGATTCGGTTTACTGCAAGCAAGCAGTTGTGTGGTAGCAGCCAGTATACAGATTGGTAGGATTAAACGTTTCACTGTAACCCCCTATGCCACGGTGTATTGTTTTGGTTCAGCACCGGCAAAACCATAATAAGCAATGTAAACGTAACAAACAGCAGGCAATAAAAACGAGAGTTGCAAACCAACTGCATCCGCTAACATGCCTTGCAATACAGGGACAATAGCGCCACCAACGATAGCTAAACACAATAGCCCCGACCCTTTGCTGGTGTTTTCACCAAGACCATGGATCGCCAAACTAAAGATGGTAGGAAACATGATGGAATTGCACAAACCAACTGCCAGAATTGCCCACATGGCCACAGCGCCACTGCCAAATACAGCAGTCAGGATCAACGCGACTGACAGGGCACAATTGAAACTCAACAGCGTTCTGGGAGAGATTTTTTGCATGAGTAAGGCACCGATAAAACGCCCCACCATCGCACCTCCCCAGTAGTAAGCGATGTAATTTGCTGCCACCGCCTCAGGCATGTTGGCAATATGTGCTTCACCGAGAAAATTCACTAAAAAACTACCGATGGCAACTTCGGCCCCTACATAGACAAATATACCAACGGCACCCAGCACCAAGTGACGATTCTGCAATAAACTCAAATTCACTGATGAGGCTATATCTGCTGTCTCAGCCTGTGTTTGTTGCGGTAGTTTTATTTTGACGAAGTAAATAGCCAACGAAACAAGCATTAAAGCCAAGATCACATAAGGACCAATAACCCTTTGTGCTTCTTCTTCCGCGCTACCCTGCACTGAACTAAACAGTAAATAACCGCCAATTATTGGCGCTATAGTGGTACCCAAGGAGTTAAACGCTTGGGTCATGGTTAAACGACTTGAGGCTTTGAGTGGATTGCCCAACAGCGTAACCAGCGGATTGGCGGCTACTTGCAAAATGGTAATACCTGCTGCTAAGACAAAAAAGGCGCCCAAAAACATCCAGTAGGTATGCCACAAGGCAGAAGGAATAAATAACAGACAACCTGCAGCAGCCATCAACAAACCTAAGCCAATGCCCCACTGAAAGCCAATCTTTTTGACAATGAATCCTGCCGGCATCGACACGATAAAATAGGCACCAAAAAAGCAGAACTGCACAAGCATGGCTTGAGTGTAGTTTAATGAAAAAATGCCCTTCAAATGCGGAATCAAAATATCATTCAACGCCGTAATAAATCCCCACATAAAAAACAGTGAAGTTAAAGAAATAAGAGCAAAATTATGCCCGTGCTGTGGGTTGGAATTCACTGCCGTAGTTGTTGCTGCGACGCCCTGGATGTTAGCCATAAAATTACCTTAACAAAAAGTTGTATATAAAAGTCAGAATCAATGTATGAGTGTAAAAACTATCATCTGGGCCAAGGCTTGTGTGTCAATTACACCAAGACTAAGCGCAGGTTATCGGTCAAAGTCACCCTATCGCACAGAATTATTTGACCTAAAGTTAACATCAATATAACATTTATGTAAGCGCTTACAATTATTTTTTAAGTTAATTTGAATTCTTGCGATGCTCAAACGTTGAAGCGTCGCTGGTCAGACACGGAGTCGTCAATAAGGGAACACTCATGCAAACTGAACGTCTTCAACCATACGCATGCCTGCGCATCCCCGCAGACTCTCAGCTGCACTCCCAGGATTTCACGTTTGGCGTAGCCACAGCGGCGTTTCAGATTGAAGGTGCTGCCTCAGAACGTCTTGAATCGATTTGGGACAAATTTTGCGAACAACCAAACGCTATCCGCGATGGTTCAAATGGTCTGGTGGCGTGTGACCATTTTCATCTTTGGGAACAAGATATTGCCTTAATCAGTGAAATGGGAGTTGATGCCTACCGGTTTTCGGTTTCGTGGCCACGGGTCGTTACGCTTAATGGCCAACCTAACCAGCACGGTATCGATTTTTACTTAACTATATTGAGGCGACTCAAGTCACTGAATATCAAAGCCTATGTCACCTTGTATCATTGGGATTTACCCCAGTATCTACAAGACCAAGGTGGTTGGTTGAATCGCCAAACAGCCTTTGATTTCGCTCATTATGCTGACATAGTCAGTCAGGCTTTTGGTGATTTGGTTTATTCGTACGCCACCTTAAACGAGCCATTTTGTAGTGCTTATCTGGGCTACGAAATTGGTGTCCATGCGCCTGGACTAGCCAGCCCTGACTACGGTAAAAAAGCCGTTCACCACTTACTCCTTGCGCATGGTTTGGCTATGCAAGTATTGAGACGTAACAGCCCAAGTAGTCAAAGTGGTATTGTACTGAACTTTAGTCCTTGCCACAGTTTGACTGATAGTGAAGCCGACAGAAAAGCCGCAGCCCTCGCTGACCAACACTTTAATCACTGGTACATAAAACCAATACTTGATGGTAGCTACCCAACGCTACTAGATGATCTGCCCGCCTCGCAAAAACCAGACATTCAAGCCGGTGATTTAGCCATCATAGCGGCGCCAATCGATTATATTGGCGTTAATTATTATACGCGTGAAATCTACCAAACTGATACACAAAGGGGCTTTGCTAAAGCCATGGAAAAGTCTTTTTCGCTCACCGACATGGGCTGGGAAATTTATCCACAAGGCTTGACCGAATTACTCCTTGATTTACACCATTGTTATCGCCTGCCCCCTGTCATCATTACAGAAAATGGGGCGGCCATGCCGGACAAAATAGAAAATGGCAGAGTCGAAGATCATGACCGACTTGCTTACTATCAAAGTCATTTGTTGGCCGTTGACCAAGCGATACGCGAAGGCGTAGATATTCGCGGCTACTTCGCCTGGAGTTTGTTAGACAACTTTGAATGGGCTGAAGGTTATGCAAAAAGATTTGGTTTGGTGTACGTGGACTACGTTACCCAAAAACGTACAATAAAAACCAGTGGATTAGCCTATCAAGCGTTTCTATTAGAACGTAAACAAGGTCATAATAACCCTCCAGATACAGTGGCACTGAGTGCCAGTTCACGGCAGGGTTAATTAGTTTAATGCTCTCAGTAAAAGAAAAAATTGCCTATGGTTTAGGCGACACGGCGAGCAATATCGTGTTTCAAACCGTGATGTTGTTTTTGGCTTTTTTTTACACAGACATTTTTGGTATTTCCCCTGCCATTGTCGGTACTATGTTCCTCGCCGTGCGTATACTCGATGCTGTCACCGACCCGTTAATGGGGGCCCTAACCGACCGTACAAGGTCTCGTCATGGCAAGTTTCGCCCCTACCTTATTTGGCTGTGTCTTCCCTTTGCATGCATTAGTGTTCTGGCCTTTACCACCCCTGACTTAACAGCAAGTGGAAAAGTAATCTACGCCTTTGTGACTTACAGCCTGTTAATGATTGCTTATACCGCGATCAACATCCCCTATTCTGCATTGGGAGGTGTGTTAACCGCGGATCCAGCAGAACGTGTCTCGGTGCAAAGCTACCGTTTTGTGTTTGCAATGTTAGGGGGATTACTGGTGACTACCCTGACTATTCCGCTGGTAGACTGGTTTGGTGCTGGGGATAAAGCATTAGGCTATCAGCTGACCATCGCGGCGATGAGTGCCTTGGGTGTCATTTTGTTTTTGCTTTGTTTTGCTGGCACACGAGAGCGAGTTGTCGTGCCATTCGATAACAACAAAAGCCTGAAGAAAGACCTGCAAAGTTTACTGAAAAATGATCAATGGCGTATTTTGTGTGGTGCGGCCCTATTTTTATTGATCGGTATGGTGATGCGATCAACCTTGGCCATTTATTATGTTAAGTACTTTTTGCAGCGCGAGGATCTAGTAACCGCGTTTGTTACCGTCGGCATGTTGGGCAACATCCTTGGTTGTATGTGTTCAACGTGGATTGCCAAAAAACTCGGGAAGGTACGCACCTATATCAGGTTGCAAATCATCGCAGCGATAATCAGCATTGTCAGTTTTTTCATTGGCGCAGACCAATGGTTCATGGCCTTTGTCGCCTATTTCTGTTGGAGCTTCATCATTCAAATGGCCACCCCGCTGTTGTGGGCAAAAATGGCGGATACCGTAGACTACGGGCATTGGTTAACTGGGCAACGCATCACTGGAATGCTGTATTCTTCCATAGTCTTTTTTATCAAACTTGGTTTGGCCATCGGCGGCGCTTTGGTCGGCTGGCTATTGGCTTATTACGATTATCAAGCAGGCAGTCCACAGACCTCCGAAGTTCTGCAAGGAATTATGTTATCTTTTACGCTTTATCCGGCAGTGATGTCACTCATAGTTGCGTTCATCATGCGTTTTTATCGCTTAACGGAAGGTAAAATGACGCAAATTCAGATAGCGCTCAATGCCAATCAAGCTGTCATAAAGGCTCAGTAGCAATGCAATACTCAATGGACGATCACAAGTAATCATGGCCACTATTTATCAAGTATCAGAATTAGCTGGCGTGTCGTTAGCAACCGTATCTCGAGTGATTAACGATAACGCCATAGTGAGTGAAAAGACCAAAGCGAAAGTCTTAGCTGCCATGAAAACTTTGGATTATCGTCCAAACTCAGTGGCACAGTCTCTCGCTTCCAATCGATCAAATAGTGTCGGCATTCTTGTTTCTGAATTGCATGGTGCCTTTTATGGCTCAATGATGAGTGATATCGAATTAGCGCTCAGAGAGTTTGGTAAACACGCCATCATTACAGCCGGTCATAGTGATGAAAAAAGCGAAAAAGAAGGGGTTGAATTTCTTATCAGCCGCAGTTGCGACGCATTGATCTTGCACTTAGAAGCGGTGTCTGATCAATATTTGATTGATTTAAAAAAGCGCAATGTCCCCTTTGTTACCGTCAATCGTTACATCCCCGAAATAGCCGAGAACTGCATATTTTTAGACAATGAGTTGGGCGGCTACATTGCTACACACTATCTATTACAACAGGGACATCGAGACATCGCGTATATTGCAGGCCCACTGTGGAAAACTGACGCAAAACAGCGCTTTAACGGACATAAAAAGGCTTTAAAAGAATTTGATGTTAGCTTTAATCAGCGCTTAATGTATGAAGGAAACTTTCAGGAAGAAGGCGGGCAAAAAGCAATCCAAACCCTTCTCGAAACCGGTATTGCCTTCTCAGCGGTCGCTTGCGCCAATGATGAAATGGCGGCAGGTGCAATGAGTGCACTCAGAGAAAAAGGTCATAATATACCAGACGATATCTCCGTGATGGGATTTGATAATTTGGTTTTTAGTCGCTTTACCTTTCCTAAATTATCTACCGTTAACTACCCCATCGCGTTGATGGGCAAAACTGCCGCCAATTGGGTATTAAATAACCTTTATACTGACCGAGAATCCCATATACAGCATATTTTTAAACCTGAACTGGTGGTGCGCGACTCAGTCAAAAAATTCAACCAATAAAGGCTGAGCTATCATCCTCCTTCTTGCGTTATCACAGCAGCGTATTCTTGTAGCACTCCCTCAAAATAAACAGTTTTGCTTAGACCTCGTTTTATTTAAAAAACGCACCAACAGCAAAAAACCGTTTTCAGCACCTTGTTTTGGGTTTTCTGATGTGCCAGAAACAAAACCCGACGTCAACATGTGAGGCAGCCATATGCATTTGACGCTCGGCATGGGCAGAAATGCCTGACATAAAAAAACGGCCTAATTTTCGGGATTTTTGATACAAAAAAGCCCTGACTAATCAGGGCTTTAATATGTGGTTGCGGGAGCAGGATTTGAACCTACGACCTTCGGGTTATGAGCCCGACGAGCTACCAGACTGCTCCATCCCGCGTCTGAAATCTGCGTTTGAAACAAGTGAAAATTCAAGTGGTTGCGGGAGCAGGATTTGAACCTACGACCTTCGGGTTATGAGCCCGACGAGCTACCAGACTGCTCCATCCCGCGCCTGAATTCTCAGTGAAAACGTTGCTTAACTTGCAACCTCGTTCAAAGGAGCGCGTATTATACATAGGCTTTTGGGGCGCGCAAGTTGCTTATGTAAATAAAATCAGAAAAACAGTAAATTCAATACCGTTTGGCTATAAAATCAGCAACCTTTACACAAGGTGCTCATCAACCGTATAAAAGATCCATTTTTGCCGCCAGTTTAAAATCAAGCTCACTGATGCCACCTGCATCATGGGTGGTTAAATTAACCTCGACTTTATTGTAAACATTAAACCATTCAGGGTGGTGATTGAGCTTTTCAGCCCATATGGCAATCTGCGACATCCAGCCAAAAGCTCGGATAAAGCTCTTGAACTTAAAGGTTTTGTTGAGTTTATTGTCTTTAATCGACCAACATTGATCTGCACTCAATTCGGCATTTAGCTGTGCTAGGGCAACGTTTTGTTGCTGAGTATCCAGCGCTTGCATGTCTTTCTCCCATACGTTGTCGAAATAGACTGATAGTGTTCAGTATTTGTCGCCTATTTAAAAGTTATCAATAGAAACAATGCCTGACTTAACTGGCACAATTTATTGACGATTAGCTATAAAGCTCAAAAAAAATCCCCGACTCAGCGGGGATTTCGTTTACTACATAATGCTCTTAGAACTCAACGGCTAAGCGCACATATAATTGTCTTCCACGTGGGTCATGTACCTTTGAATCGAAACCACTGTTAGTAAAGACCTGGGGAGGATCTTCATCGGTAATGTTAATTCCACCAACTGTTAACAGATAACTGGTATCAGTGCCCATAATATCACCTAAGTTGACATTATATTGTGCATCAATCGTCACATGACTATCAATTTGTTTGAAACCGTCAGTACAGCCACCCACACTCAAAGTACCGTTGGAACAGTTTTGATCGTCGTCATAGCTGCTCACATAACGTACAAAAATATTCGCCGAATGGGCTTCATATCGCCAATTCAGTCCTAAGTTCAATCTAAGCTCAGGAGACGATACACCGATATTGGTAAAGTTTCGGCGACCTGCAGCTTCAACTTCACCGGCTTGCGGATCTACCAAATCGTATTGCGTGATATAGGTAGCATTTACATTAGGCGTAAAGTCACCCGCTTCAGTACTAATTTTGTAACTAGTAACAAAGTCTAGACCGGAAGTATCGAGAGAACTGGCATTCACATAAGTGTTATTAACTTGTAGGAGAGGACCATTTAATGGATCACCCGCCCTTATAATTCGAGTTGGATCTTGTGGATTGGCAGTCAGTACCGCTTGGGCATTTTCTTGAATAATCAAATCTTCAAAACTGAAGCTCCAATAGTCCACTTCTATAGACCAATCATCCATTGGTTCGAAAGAAAAGCCGACATTATAAGCGGTTGATTTTTCCGGTTTAAGGTCCTGATTACCCGCCGTTCTTACCGCGGCAAATGCACTGGCTTTTTGGACCGGGTCGGTTAACTGCTGCAACGTTGTTGCACCACCATTACGTAAAAATACTGTTGGCGCTCTAAATGAGGTTGATACCGAAGCTCTCATCGAGAAATCTTCCGTGGCTCGCCAAGACATAGCAAGTTTCGGATCAATAGTGTCACCAATAGTGCCACCATAATTTTCATATCTCAAAGCGACTTGTAAATCTAATTCGCTTGTTACTGGCAACGCTAATTCACCGAATAGCGCATAGACGTCAAGTTTTCCATCGAAGTCTGGATTACCAATAACGAAGGTAAAACTATCTTGATTAGCAAGCGCATCATAGTCTTGCGAAAGTTTATCTTCACGATACTGCATGCCAAGGGCAAGCCCAGCAGCCCCCCCATCTAAATCAAAGACCTCAAACGAAGCAAATGCCTCGAACACTTGCATTTCAGCTTTAGAATCAATGACTTCTTCGCCAGTAAACGAGTCAACAACATACTGAGAATTAGGCGCTGTAGTGTATGAGGTAGAGAAAGGATTGAAATATTCACAAGAACCTACACCAGGCGATCCAGTTAGGGGGTTACAATCAGAGCCACCTAAACCATTTAAAGCTAGATTAAATTCCGTATTCAACACATCTGGAACTTTGAATATAAAGTCATTGACCCCAGTGGTGTAACTCACTTCCCAGAATCCGTTATCTAACTCACCTTGAAGCATTGTACTAAATCTGAAGGTATCCGATTCTGTGTTTGCAGCATCGCCCTGAAAACCGTTACCCTCAGCTCGTCCGAAGAAGGCCATGGGCAAACCCAAAAAGTTTTGCGGATGGTTAGCGGGAACCACTGGAGAGGTTAATATAGGAAAACTTGGTGCCCCGCCCCGCTCTGCGCGATTCCGAGCAAAACTTATCTCGGTGGTCCAAGAGATGTCATCTGTTAAATCGTAGTCTGCTTTGACATAGGTATTAAGTCTCGACTCATCAGCGACGTATGAGTAATAAGGACCAAAATCAAATTGACACAGACCAACCTCTAGTCCGCCCGGCAAAGTGCCTGACGGCGCTAGGCGTCTGAGGCTACCGCCAAATGCTTCACAACCTGGATCGGCAACTGGAATATTACCAAACGCGGGCACAAAAAATGAACCAGGGTTACCCAATGCACTACTATCATCGATTGGACGACTCAAGCGGCGATCTGAAATAAATAGAGGTGAGCGATTCGTATAGCTAATTGCTGCCAACACACTGCTATCGTCACTCGTGGCGCCCCACAAACCTTGGAGTAAATATTCTTTATTATTACCGTGCGCACCGTCTTGATAATCTGCAGTAATCTTGGCACCGTTATAATCTTGTTTAGTAATAAAGTTAACCACACCAGCTACCGCATCTGAACCATACAAGGCTGATGCACCGTCTTTAACCACCTCCATTCGACCAATGGCAATCATCGGTACTAAGGAGCTGGTATCCACAAAGTTTAACCCATCGTTAGTGGGTTGGGCATTGACGACTTGTCTTTTGTTATTCAGTAGAACTAAAGTTGACGCTACTCCGAGTCCCCGTAAATTTATGTTTGATGTACCAGCTGTGGCATTTTGTGTAAAGGCATCTGGGTTGTTTTGCGCACCAGTGTTAATGGTTAATGTTTGTGTTATGTCACTGATATTTTTAGCGCCGATCGAATCAATGGCTACCGAATCGATTACCGCTAAAGGTGATGGAGACTCAAAGTTTTCGCTGCGCCGAACGAAACTCCCAGTTACCATGATGAGTTCTACTTCGCTTTCTTTCACCTTTGGCTCAGCGTCGGCTTCTTGTGCAAAGGCAACATTTTGCAGCAGTAAATGCGCCGAGATACCCAGCGCAATTGTGCTTAACTTGGTTTTTAATTTCATGTGGTGTCCCGCTTGATGAGTGATTGGATATTGATTGCGCTAGTTCATGCATCAACAAGCAGTTGGCACGGATCAAGCGACTGGCAACTCCATTTATTATATTTAGCTAAGTGTCTGATATTAAAAGTATCAGCACTCAGCAATGATAGTAGGACGCGGGTGCCCACATGTAAATAAATTGTTATTAATATGTATTCATTGCTACAGCTTATGGTCAGACCTGTCAGCAACCACGCTTATATTCTGAAATAACCGTTTGCCAAGGCTTTAGGCAGCGCCAAGTAACATCATTAAAAACGTCCCTTGCATGGCGGGCCGTGTCCGACCTTCGATTTCAGCTTTTGTCGAAAAATAAAACAAACGCCCTGTGGATTTTTGCTCAATATTGGCTAATTCGCAGACAAACCTTACCTTATCATTGACTCTTACTGGCTCAATAAAACGGATTTTTTCAACCCCATAGTTAAGCATGGTTGGATAGTCAGGATCCATGCTGACCATTTGGTAGAAGGCTCGTGGCATTAATGTCACCGTTAAAAATCCATGTGCGATAGTGCATTTAAATGCACTCTCTTTCGCACATCGTTCGGCATCCACGTGGATCCACTGATGGTCACCTGTCGCTTCAGCGAACAAATCAATCGTTGCTTGGTCGATGGTTATCCAGTCACTGGCGGGCAACTGCTCAGCCACGGTGAGTTCCATCAATTTTTTGCTCATTTTTTTGTCCTTTTTGTTTAGTGAACTTTACTCTAGCTCAGTGCAGACTATCAGCAAAATGAATATTTTGCATTTTCATCTATTGATTTAGCTGATACAAAAAAGTTAGTATCATCAGCTTCAATTATGCAGGTAGGCCAGATGAACTTAAATAGAATCGATCTCAATCTTTTTGCGGTATTTGATGCAATCTACACTGCGGGTAATCTCACCAAGGCAGCGGATGTGCTGTGTATTACCCAGCCAGCTGTGAGTAATTCTCTCGCACGCCTGCGCGAAATGCTCAACGACCCTCTGTTTGTTCGCACTGGGCATAGCATGACCCCTACGCCGGTGGCGCAAAATATTATTGGCCCTGCGCGCAATGCCCTTGAATTGTTGAGAAAAAGTGTGCAGCAGAGTCATACCTTTAATCCTCTGTTGGCCGAGAAAACCTTTCATTTTGCCAGTCGTGATTTGCTTGAAGTCAGTATTATGCCGAGGCTAACGGCGCTACTTCAAAAAAATGCACCTAACATCACCCTCACCAATTATGATCTAGAACGTAAATCCATCGTTTCTGCCATGGCCAGTGGCACCTTGGATTTTTACGCTGACGCCTCGTCGTTCAGTGATCCGCATTTGTGCAAACAGAAAATCGCCGAAGACCGCTTGGTCGTGATGGCACGTAAACACCACCCTGACCTAACTCAGGGCATCAACATGGAAACGTTTTTGCGGTTAGGGCAGATTACCATTTCGCATCGTCGCAGCGGCGTCGGCCCCATTGAAGTGGCCTTGGATAAATTAGGGGAAAAGCGCAAAGTTGTCATGCGCACCCAGCACTTTTTGACCGTTCCCAGCACCATTGTCAAAACCGATTTGATTGCCTGTATGCCTTATCACTTAGCCAAACATTACGACCTATCAATGTATGAGTTGCCCTTTGACATGCCGCCTGTGGAGTATTTTTTATATTGGCATGTGAGCGCCGATTTAGATCACGCGCATATTTGGATGCGTGAACAAATCGCCAAAGTGTCAGAAACTTTTAATCCGAACTAATCCCCGTCGCTCAGGCGGGAAATACAAGGCTAGTAAAACCTGCCTACTAAAAAGCCAAACTGCTTTGTAGACTAGGAATATAAGCCTTTATTTTTTGTTGTTGCCACAGAGCCTCAGCCAAGCTGTCTAAGGCCTGAGGCTCACCATGCACCAATACAACTCGCGGTTCATTGTTAAAGTTAGCAACCCATTCAAGCAGTTGAGATTGGCCAGCGTGGGCAGAAAATCCGCCCAAAGTCTCTATTTGCGCCTTAACCACAAAGCTTTGGTTGAACAGTTTGATGTTTTTTTTACCATCCACCAGCAGTCTGCCCAAGGTGCCCTGAGCTTGGTAGCCACAAAAGATGATGCTATTGCGGCTATCCCAGATGCGCTGCTTAAAGTGATGACGGATCCGCCCCCCGGTGCACATACCACTGCCAGCCAAAATAATCGCGCCTTTGCTGATCTTATTAATTGCCATAGATTCTTCTGGTGACGAGGCTAAAAAGATATGCGGAATGAAATCTTTTAATATCGAATGTGCGTGGGGTGAGACTTTGGCAATATCTTGATTATCCAATTGCGCAAACCAGTCGTCGTAGACCTTAGACACTTTGATTGCCATAGGGCTATCGAGGATAACCTGCCAATTTTGCAATACCCCCTGATGATGCAACTGGCCGAGATAAAACAGTAACTCCTGAGTGCGCCCCACCGCAAAAGCAGGGATCATGATATTACCCCCGCGTTTTTCAGTTTGTTCAATAATGCCCGTGAGCTGTGTAAGTGTGTCTTCTATGCAGCGATGGTTGCGGTCACCATAAGTGCCCTCCATCAACACCACATCGGCTTGTTCAATGATGCTCGGGTCATTCATCAGTACCGCACTGCTATTACCTAAATCACCGGAAAAAACTAAGGTCTTTAGTTGGCCTTTTTCCTGCAGACAAAGTTCAGTGATCGCCGACCCCAAGATGTGACCGGCGTCATGAAATGTCAGGGTGGCAAACTCGGTGAGTTGCACCGGTTTTGCATAGGGATGGGTCACACAGTTGGCCAACACGGTGGCCACATCTTCTTCGGTGTAGTCAGCTACTAGCGGCACTTTACCCTTGCGCATACGTTGCAAGTTTTCTCGTTCCAGGTCGCTCAGGTATATATGTACCGAGTCTTGCAACATGATTTCTAATAAGGAAGCCGTCGCTGGCGTACAGTGAATGGGCCCAGTGAAACCATCATGTACCAACTTTGGCAACATGCCAGAATGGTCAAGGTGAGCGTGGGATAAAATCACGCCATCAATATCACGCGGCGCGAACAAAAATGCTTCATGTTGCGCACGTTCAATGGCATGGCTGCCTTGGTGCATGCCACAATCTAACAGCATCATGCCAAGGGCTGGTGATTCCAGCATATGACATGATCCTGTCACCTCTTGAGCAGCCCCTAAAAATCGAATTATAGCCATGCCTCACTTCCTTTTAGTTGCCTCGACCACTCGCTTCGAGCACGTGTTTAGTTTGCGCAACAGCGCTGAATTTCGTCCATTGCACAGGTGATCACCGCGACATTTTCATAACCTAAACGCTGTAATTGCTCGGCCCCGAGCGCCGCTCGCGCGGATGTCGCGCAATGTAAGTAAATGGCCTGACTCGGATTTTTTTCTAACTCCAACATCTTCATCTCTAATAAACCACGGGGAATATTTATCGCCCCTACCGCTGGTTTAGCTAGATGTTCAGCAGGTTCTCGCACATCGATCAATAAGCCATGGTTTAGCTGACGCTCAGCCATCGCTGTCTGTGCATCAATGCAACGCACGTTTTTTTTCACTTCTTGGATGAGATCACTGACTGTTTTTAGCATCACTTACTCCTTAAACCCTAGTTTCTGCAAAATGGTGATCATGGGACACCAACAAGTAAAACTAGACTGAATTAAATTAAAACCAATAAACACACTGAAATAAATCCAGTTAGGATGCACCCAATGAGTTAAAGCCAAAGACAACAATAACATGACGCCAGCAACTAAACGTAAAGCAGCATGTAAACCCATTTTTCTTCTCCAATAATTAAATGACACTTGCATATTAGCTCCAGCTTATATTAGAATCAACTAATATTAGTAAATTCTAATATTTAATTTATACTCACATCACTTTGATGAACGGGAGCAAGATAGTGGATTTTCAGCATATGGCCGCCAACGCCAATCAGGCAGAGGCATTTATGAAAATTTTGGCGAATAAAAATCGCCTGATGATCTTGTGCACGCTATTAAATCGAGATTGCAGCGTGTCTGAACTCAATCAAGCAGTGCCCCTTGGTCAATCTGCCCTATCACAACATTTAGCGGTACTGCGTCAGCATCAATTAGTCAGCACACGCCGTGATGCCCAAAGCATTTATTATTCTGTGAGTGATCCACGGGTAAAACAAATTATCCACATCCTTTACGAAATATTTTGTACGACAGAGGAAGATGCAGGTGTCTAATTTCCAGCAACACGGTAAGTCACACCCTCTCGATAAACTTGTCAGCTATGCCCTGTCTGGTGGACTGCCTTTACTGTTTTTTATTTTGGCTTTTGTTGCTGGTGTCATTGCCTTGCAATTCACCCCGCGTGAAGAAGAGCCACAAATTGTCGTGCCGGTCATTGAAGTACAAGTCAGTGCCCCCAATCTTTCTGCGCGTCAAGTGGAACGTCAAGTCACCGTGCCCCTTGAAAAGCTACTTACCCAGATTAGCGGTGTAGAGCATCTTTATTCTTCCACCTTAGATGGTGGCGTCGTGGTCACCTTGCGTTTTTTTGTTGGACAAGATCGCGAAGATGCCTTGCTAAATACATACAACAAACTCTACGCAAACCAAGACAAGATCCCAAGTGTGGTGGCCAATTGGCAGTTAAAGCCCATCGAAGTGGATGACGTACCGATGTTGATGCTGGGTTTGTATAGTCAAGTGGCAAGTCTCTACAATGACTATGACTTACGCCGCATGGCCGAAGAAATTTCCACCCTCATTCAGGGTATTGAACATACCAGCGAAGTGAAAGTTGTGGGTGGCAGAGCCCGCAGTATACAAATTGAATTAGATATCGCCGCCCTGTCTGCTCATCAAACCACGGCGCTGGAAGTGCATCAAGCCATCATCCAGTCCAACCAACTCACGCGCCACGGTGCCCTGCATGCTAGCAGTGAGGCTATTGTTATCGAATCGGGTGATGTAGTTCGCAGCAAACATGAATTAGAGAACTTGCTGGTGAATGTCATTAACGGCAAGGCCGTCTTGCTGAAAGACGTGGCTCGCATCGTCGATGGCCCGGAAACAGTTAAAGCCTATCAATGGCTCGCCACGGGTGCCACACAGCAATCGAACCAGCAAATAGACTTGAACACCCAAACCATGCCGATGGTGACCATCAGTGTTGCCAAACAAAAGGGCAGCAATGCGGTGGCGGTAGCAGATGAAGTGTTGGCGCTGATGGATGAGTTAAGTCAAAGCTTGTTGCCTAAAGAAGTGCAATACAGCGTACTCAGAAATTATGGTCAAACGGCCAATGAGAAGGTGAATGATCTCACCTCAAGTTTGGCCTTTGCAGTATTTACCGTGGTGGTTTTTATTGGCATTTTTTTGGGCTGGCGTGCCGCCATTGTAGTGGGTTTGGCTGTACCCGTTTGTTACGGCCTGACCCTGCTCCTCGACATGTTGTTTGGTTACAGCATTAATCGCGTCACCTTGTTTGCTCTGATTTTGTCCTTGGGATTGTTAGTTGATGATCCCATTACGGGCATCGATAACATCAGTCGCTTCCTGAATTTACCTCTTAGCAAACATCCCGGTAATAAAAACGCACGAATTGTGGATGCCATGTCGGAAATTCGTGCCGCGTTAATTATGTCGACTGTCAGCATTGTTTTGGCCTTTGTGCCATTGGCGTATATCACTGGCATGATGGGCCCATACATGGCACCTATGGCCTTTAATGTGCCTGCCACGGTGATTATTTCTACTTTTGTGGCCTATCTCATTACGCCTTGGTTAGCGGCAAAATTACTTAAAGCCAAGCAAGAAACGGTCACGGCGGGCCAACCTTTTTATGCTCGCCTCCTTGGTCCATTGATCAGCAATTATCGACGTGCGAAATTGGGCCTGTGGCTGGTATTGGCCTTATTTATTGGCGCGGCATTATTGCCTCTGTTTCGTGCTGTGCCTTTAAAATTATTGCCCTACGACAACAAAAACGAAGTGCAAATTTTAATTGATCTCAGTGACTCGGCGACCTTAGAACAGACTGCGGCCACCACCGCACAGATTAATGCCATGGTCAGGCAGTTCCCCGAAGTCAGTTTATTGGCAGCCTACGTTGGTCAGCCCTCGCCTATTGATTTTAACGGTATGGTACGCCAGTACTATCAACGTAATGGTGCCAATCAGGCAGAAATTCGCTTAGTGTTATTGGATAAAACCGAGCGCGAGCATCAGAGTCATGCAGTGGTATTGCGTCTGCGTGAACAGCTAGCGCCCTTACAACAGTGGCCCACGGTGATCAAAGTCATTGAAGTACCACCTGGCCCGCCGGTTTTAAGCACCTTCGTAGCTGAACTGTATGCTGAACCGTTTGTTGATCCCCAAATTCACCAACAGGCAGCACAAACCTTCATGCAGCGCCTACGCCAAGAACCGATGGTACAAGAAGTGGATTCAAGTTTAGGTGACCCACCTGCCTTGGCTCGTTTTGTTGTGGATAAAGACAAAGCGGCGCTGTCAGGGATCAGCACCGCCGAAGTCAATCAAACACTACACCTCGCTGTACAGGGTTTACCGGCTGGCAGTTATCAACTTCAAGATGAAGCACAACCTGTTGCCATAGAAGTCAAACTACCCTTTGCCAAAGGCAAACAGATCAGCGATTTGCAAGGCATGCAGTTAAAAGGTCGCTCGGGCATTGCCCAACAAAGCAGTGGCCTAGGTCTCGAGTCGGCCCCGCAAGCTTTGGTGAGTCTGGGTGAACTAGGTGAGTGGCAACACACACGAGTGTCGCAAGCCATTTTACATAAAGATATGCGCCCAGTTGTTTACGTATTTGCTGAACTAGCCGGTCGTACCCCGGCAGAGGTAATTGCTGATTTAAGCAGTGATCGGGTGGCAAGTACGCAGCTCATTGATGCAGAAGCAAATACCAGTGTGGGCCAAAACAATGACTGGCGAAATCGCAGTTACCTCAATTCAGGTGCAGGTATCCACTGGCAACTACCAGAGGGCGTGAGTATTGAGTTTGCCGGAGAAGGAGAATGGCTAATCACCGTTGATGTATTCCGCGATATGGGCATTGCCTTTGCGTTTGCCTTAGTGGGCATATTTTTTGTGTTACGCATCCAAACCAGCAGCGCAGCCTTGGCACTGATCATTATGTCGGCCATTCCCCTCACCATCATCGGCATCATGCCCGGCTTTTGGCTAATGAACCAATTTGGTGAGCGATGGATTGCTGGTGCGCCCGACCCAGTATTATTCACGGCAACGGCCATGATAGGCATGATTGCCCTCGCCGGTATCGTGGTAAGAAATTCATTGATCCTTGTTGAGTTTATTACCCTAGCTCGCTCGCAAGGCATGAGTGTCAAAGCCGCGCTACTAGCAGCTGGCAGCACTCGCATGCGCCCCGTATTGTTGACGGCTGGCACCACCTTGCTGGGGAACTTAGTGATCATTCTCGACCCAGTTTTTAGCGGCCTCGCCTTAGCCATCATGTTTGGCATTATTGCCTCCACAGTTTTCTCACTGTTTGTAGTGCCTATGGTGTATTACTTGGTGTTTGATGATGAGCAAAAGAGTGAACAAACAATGCCATCAATGGCAGAACAGGAGATCAAATCATGAGCGTTTCTACTACTCGCAAAGTACTTTTCCCTCTCGGTGCAGTGGTAGTGCTGGGTATCTCTGTGGCTTGGATGGCCGGCTTATTCAGTACCAAAGTTGCCCCCGGTTTACTGCAAAGCCAGCCCATCAGCATCCAGCCATTGTGGACTGTCACTACCCAAACCGTGCAACGCACTGAAGGCGTAGCGGCAACGGTAACAGCGCGTGATACCACCTTATTGTCTAGCCGGATCATGGCGCGCATCGAGGCTATTAAGGTGCGAGCAGGCGATCATGTTGCGCAAGGCTCCCTCTTGGTAAGCCTGGAAAATAGTGCGCTGTTAAGCCAAGTGGCACAAGCCAACTCACGCATTCAAGCCCTGCAAGGTTTGTTGCAAGAAGCTAAAAACACCCTCATACGTACGCAAAATTTAAAGGAAAGTAGCCTAGTCTCAAACGCTGAGTTGGATAAGGCCCAGGCTAACTTTACCCGTTTAAATAACGAACTGCTTGCTGCTGAGCAAAACAAACAAGAAGTGCAAACTGCCTTAAGCTACAGTGAAATTCGAGCCCCCATTGCCGGTACTATCGTTGAACGCAGCGCGGAGCCAGGCAATATGGCGGTACCGGGTCAACCCCTGCTGGCCCTATACAACCCCGAGTCTTTATTGGTGGAAGCCAACGTGCGCGAGGCCTTAGCGGTGAACCTCAGTTTGAACCAAAGTGTTGACGTGATGATCGATAGCGTGGGTCTGCGCCTACAGGGCAACATCATTGAGTTAGTGCCAGCGGGCGACCCCAATGCCCACAGTTTTGTGGTGAAAGTCAATATTCAAGCACTACCGACAAATTCAAGCCCCTTGCGTCCAGGCATGTTTGCCCGCCTCAGCTTGCCCCTAGAAAATCAACAACACATCCTCATACCGCTGTCTTTGGTTCAATCCTTTGGTCAACTAGACAGGGTTTGGGTTATCAATGAAGGTCAATGGCAAAGCCGCTTTGTGCGCTTGGCCGAGCAAGTGGGAGAGCAAGTGGAAGTGGTCAGTGGCCTTAAGCCTGGTGAGCAACTGGGCTTACCAGCAGCTTAGGGCTTGTGGGAAAAACATGAATGTGCACAATAGGCGCTCTGAGTTCCAGCCAAAAACGAATCAACTATGTCTATTGTTAACTTTGTTTCTTCCCTCAGCATCAGTCTTCTCGGGGTACTGACATTACTGACATTTGGCAGCAATGCCCAGCAAACATGGCCCAATAATCAGCAGGTGGCCATTAGTTTGTCCTACGATGATGCGCTAAATAGTCAACTAGACAACGCGCTCCCAGCCCTTAATCAACGTGGTCTCAAAGCGTCTTTTTATGTGGTGCCACTGGCAGATGCCTTCAAAATTCGCTTAAATGAGTGGCGTGATTTGGCCGCTCAGGGCCATGAATTAGGCAACCATTCTTTGTTTCATGCCTGTTTGCAGCACAAACCCGGCCGCGAATGGGTAGATCCAGGCAATGCCTTAGACAACAAAACCGTCAAGTCCATGGTCAATGAAATCACGGTGGCCTCTACCCTACTTAGCGCACTTGATGGACAAACAGTACATACCTTAACGCCCCCGTGTTTCGATCAAGAAGTCGCCGATGGTAACTACGTCAATGCGGTAAAAAACCTGTTTATTGGCGTGAAGGGTACGGAAGACCCCAACTTTGCCGCGTTGATTGCCCCTAGCAACCTAAGTAGTGATGAGATTATCGCATTTATTGAACAACAACCCGCCAATATTCGTTTAGTGAATGTCTTGTTTCATGGCATTGGCGGCGACCACTTGGTCACCTCAACTGCCGAGCACACTAAGTTTTTAGATTATTTAGTGGCTCATAAAGAGCGCTATTGGGTGGCAACATACCGCGATATTATGTTGGCGCAGCAGGCCGTAAAAAACTAAACACCACAAACTGCGCAGTGAGGATCTTTCACTAAGCTAAAGCTATGCCACTGCGCTTCTAAGGCGTCAAACATCAGTAGACGATTATTGATACTCTGGCCAAAGTTGCAGAGTATTTTAATGCTTTCAAGCGCCTGCATTGCCCCAATAATACCAACTAAAGGCGCCATCACCCCCGCCTCCATGCAACTGAGTTGTTGCTCGCCTAAGTGCGCACTTAAACATTGGTAACAAGCATGCTCTGGCCCGGGCATGAAGCAATAGATCTGCGCTTCCATGCGAATGGCCGCGCCACTTACCAAAGGTAGCTTAGCCCTCTGACACAAGCGATTGAGTTGCTGGCGAGTCGCCAGATTATCACTGCAATCAAGCACCAAATCATGCAGCTGCAACTGTTCGCTTAACTGCTCATCGTTCAGGCGATATTCAATGGTATGCAGCTGGGTTTGACTGTTTAACCCTTGCAAGCTGGTTTTGGCAGACAAGGTTTTAAACTCACCAATGCGCTGCTCGTTATGCAGAATTTGGCGCTGCAAGTTACTCCGTTCTACTTTGTCATCATCAACCAAGGTCAATACACCAAGCCCCGCCGCAACCAAATATTGCGCCGCTGCACAACCTAAGCCACCAACACCAATCATCAGCACCCGACTCGCCAACAAGCGTTCTTGTTTATCTAAGTCAAAACCATTGAGCATGATTTGGCGGCTGTAGCGTAATGCTTGTTCGGTGCTGAGCGCTTGGACTGGAGTGTTTAATCTTGGTGTCGGGTGAGACGTTGACATAAAATACAATCGCCAAAATACAGGGTGGCCGTTTTTGTATCACTTGCCATAAAAAACAACAAGCCCAGCTTTCCCACAAAAAACTAACCTAGGTGCCCAGCTCGGCGTTTGCCCCTAATGCTAGAGGCATAAGCCAATAACCGCTATTACCTAATGTGTGTATCCATTAAATTGGCAAAACCCATAGGTAAGAGGTGGCTGTATCGCCGTTATTTGCTCAACAATTGAGCATTTGCACAATGTGATGGGATTAGCCGTTGCAAAGCCAGCGAAAATAAGTAAACTGCGCGTCTTCGGTCGGTGTGTAGCGCAGCTTGGTAGCGCACTTCGCTGGGGGTGAAGGGGTCGTAGGTTCAAATCCTATCACACCGACCAATTAATCTTCTCCCCACAAATTTCTCATTTTAAAGTCTGAATCAGATTGAAACTAACCGATGACATCAGCGCCAAGAAGTCATGGCTGTTTCACAAGCTTGTCAAAAAATAGTAATACATCGCGGATCAATCGTTTTCCCCATCGATCCGCAAGCACTTGTGCTTAGCCCACTTTGGGTTTAAACATCCCGTGCATAGTCATCCAGTCAACAAAAGCGTTAAACCAACCAGTACTTGTAGTGTCTTTTGGATACATGCCAAAACCGTGGCCGCCTTGTTCGTAGTAATGAAACTCGACGGGTTTATTTGCCGCGCGCCAGCTTTCGATAAGACCGAAGCCGCTAGAAGCAAAAAACGGATCGTCGGCAGCAAGGGCAACAAACAGTGGTGGTGCGTCTTTTGGCACATCCACCGCCATGAGCGGGCCATAGACGTTGCCAATAAATGCGGGCTTGGCGTCTACGCCCTCAAGTGCAGTGGCCATGGTCAACATGGCACCGGCTGAAAAACCCACCATGCCGATACGATCTGTGTCGATTTTCCACTCTTCGGATCGGCTTCGAATGAGGGCAAAGGCGGCACGAGCATCTTCAAGTTGCGGGGCTATTCTTGTTTTCATTTCTTCCGGTGTGGGGCGCGGTGGCTGTGCACCAGGCTGATTAAAACGAGCTGCCATTGCCGCCTCAAAATCTATAAGCTTTTCCGCCGTTTGGTTCAAGCGGTATTTCAGCACGAAGGCAGCAATGCCCTTGTCTGCCAGAGCGCGAGCCACGTCCCACCCTTCATTTTCCATGGATAAAGAAAAGAAACCACCACCTGGAGCAACAATAACGGCGGCGCCACTTGCCTTAGCTGGATCAGGCAAAAAAGGCGTAAGCGTCGCAACCGTAACGTTACGCGCGAATTGTTTTCCATATTGTCTATGCCATGATTCTTGCGTCTTGGCACCAGGTAAGCTTGGTGTGCCAATTTCTATTGCATTGGGTTGATCAGGGGTAACAATGGCAATCGATTCAGCACTGTCCTGAGCACACAAGGGTGCAGATAGAACAAAAAACGCTGAAAGCGCAGCGGCTCTGAGTGGGCGCAAGCGTGCCAATAATTCAGTTGTATGTATGTTATTCATAAAATCGTTTCCTTTTTCATTGTTTTTCACCAGAACACGCCTAAGCCATTAGCCATTAACCATTAACATGCACTAATTGAACGTTGATTCCTGCCCTAGCCCACAAGCAAATATTGTTGTTTCAATGTCAGCGTTTTACTTTACCCGCCCTCGCTAAACAAACCTGTGTATTGCGCTGGCAAAGATGCTAGAGCTTTGATTTCTATCTGTTTGTAGAACACTTCTGCGGCTTCGCTTTGTAGTTGAATCTTTCCTTCCACTAACGGTTTGTTTATACCATCGTCGAGGTAGCGAGAGTTTTTGAGTACCATAACCACCTGCCCATTAACGATGTGCAAACTTTGACCCTCAAAGCAAATTAACTCTAGGGTGTTCCACTGGCCAAAGGGTTTTTCGGCGTTTTCTTTGCGCATGACAAACCCATTGATTGCCTCACCCTTGCCCACTTTGATAAAGGGCTGAGTTTCGTCGGCTACCGGATTCATGATGTATTCGGGAGGGTAAGCACGAATGTCAATGGCCGAGGAAGCTTGTTGCCAATAATCGCCGATGTGACCACGCATGATCTGAAATTCTTGAGATAACATCCAAGAGCGGTAATATTCCTGACCATGCTCACCTATGGCATGATACAAAATACCACTGTCGCGCAGCATATTTTCACGGGGTGGCCATTTTTTCTGTCCCCAGCGAAACTTGAGACGCAAGTGATAGTTGCGATAGCTCTCTTTGCTGGTTACGGCACCATAGATTTCACCTGACACCCTAAGGACGGGCTGGCCATCCTCTTGTGACACGGTAAAAACCTGATAGGTATCATTGCCCGTATTTAGCCCAATGGGGGGAATGGCATTGCCATTTTCATCTAGGGGCATACTACCGTCGTAGCTTTCTTTGTGTTTGTAACTTAAATAGGTGTCCCATTGGCTAAGTGATGGGTCTAACAAGGACTGCCATTGTGCGCCGAGGGCAGGCAAACTCAAACAACTCAACAGGGCATAAAAACAGGCTAATCTCATGGCGAAAATTCTGTATATAACACGTTAAACTTTATTAACATTGTTATTTGCACCCTGTCATCTATTACCGTGTTGTAATGAAAATTCATAAGCTTAGAAACAACTTACATGCTGCATTCACTGCCTGAGCCAAACACTGACTGGCTGATGATAAGACTTATGCTAGGACAATTTTAGCTAGAACAACTTATGTTAGGACAAGGGCGGGATGATGGCGGGTACAGGCCGACAAACGTCAGCCCAAATTACTGTTATTTGATTCTTGATGCTTTGTCAAAAACGCTGACAATTCGTCACCGGGCACTGGTTTTGACCAATAATAACCTTGGCCAATATTACATCCGAGTGAGGTTAACTTATTGAGTGTGGATTCGTCTTCTATCCCTTCTGCCACTGTTTTCATCCCCATGCTTTTGGCCATGTTAATGATTGCCGTAACAAGGGGGTCATCTTGTGTTGAAACACACAGTGACGTGATAAAAGAGCGATCAATTTTAAGTTTGCTGGCGTTAAAATTACGCAGATAGCTGAGATTGGAATAACCCGTACCAAAATCATCAATCGCAATAGACACACCTAACTGACTCAAGGCAGCCAGTTGTTGTTTTATTTGCTCGGTTTCGTCAATTAACAACGATTCTGTCAGTTCTAACTCTAAGGCATCAGGGGCAAGGCCGGCTTTTTGCAGCGCTTCTTTTACAATGTCATGCAGTTCACCTTCTTTGAACTGCATCACTGACAAGTTCACAGCAACACGCAGTTAACTAAAGCCTAAACGACGTTGCGCCGCACAAAACAAACAGGCTTCTTCGATAACCCATCGCCCAATTTCAATAATTAAACCACTGCTTTCGGCTAGCGGAATGAATTGCACTGGCGGGATCATGCTGCCATCGGCTTGCGGCCAGCGCAACAGGGCTTCAACCGTGGTAATGGCATGGCTATCTAGGTTTACCATAGGTTGATAATACAGTTCGAATTGCCGAGTGGTTTGTGCTGCGCGGAGCAGCTGTAGCAACTTAAATTTATCATCACTGGCTTTTTCTAAATTTTCATCATAGTAGTGATAGGTATTGCGGCCATTTTGCTTAGCTTGATACATGGCAATGTCAGCTCTGCGGCACAGTTGCTTAAAATTGGTGCCATCTTTGGGTGCGCAAGCGATGCCAATCGAAGCGGATATGACAATTTGATTTTGTAAAATTTCAAACTCTTTTTCACACTGTTTGATCAGCGTTTCTGCCAGTACGTTAAGTTGTTCGCTACCCTCTTGAGTAGGTACCAAAATCAAAAATTCATCACCACCAAAGCGAATAATGTACTGCTTTTCTTGTAATGTATTTTTGAGCCGAAGGGCTAATTTCTCCAATAACAGGTCGCCAGCCGCATGCCCCAATACATCGTTAACTGGCTTAAAGTTGTCTAAATCGACAAACAATAAGGCAAGGTTTTGTTTATTGCGCTGGCATTCAGCTAAACATTGTACAAACAACACTTCACCATAAAATCGATTGGGTAAACGCGTTAAGGGATCGTGATGAGCAATATGTTGCAGTTCCACTTGGCTTTGTTGCACTTTGGCATTTTCTTGCTGCAGCGATAACATCAGGCGTTTTATATCCCGCACCAAGATATAAACACTGAATCCGGTCACTACAAAAATAACCACAATAAACACCAAATGCGCCCAGCTCGCAGTGGGCACATGGGGAACAATGGTGCCACTTAGGGTCAGCCAGGCCACAGACACACACAGAGTAATAACAAAACCAAGCACTGATAGAAAGAGACCCACTCCCCCTAAAATAGCCGAAAAAATCAAGAGCCCAGGGTAACCCAAAACCGACAAATCAAATAAGCCCGCACCGGTAACTTGCAGCGCAAATAACATCAGCGCCATTGCACCTATGAGAGTGTAAGCCGAGAGCAATGAACGATGTTTAAAGGCAAAAGCCAAGGCGACAACCAAAAAAAACAAGCCAACAGAAAAAATATGAACAGTAAAACCTCTGGCCACCAACAACGAGGCGATTAAGCCAATGGCTGTGACCACACATATTTGCATGAGACGAAAACGTCGGATTTCGATGAAAGCATCGTTAGATGCCACAGTCTGAGATGCGATAACAGGGGAGAATTTGCTTGAGGCCATCGGCTAACCTTTCTTGTGATTCTCTTCACTTTATCGCGAAAAGCAGCGTAAGCAAAGCAGTATGCAACGTGCCAAAAAGCAGCAGTTAAACAATGGTTTAATTGTTTAGATCTAAACAGATTGGGCAATAGGATTGCTTATTAAATAAGCAACCACTAGAGTAAGAGCACCATGTCTATTACTCCGTTTAAATAGTGAATATTGATAGATATCACCGACAAAGAGTTTTAACGCTGTTTTTCACCGCATTAACTGCGCTCCCTATGGCGTTTAGCGTCGGGGCGTATGAGTGTCCAAAATTAAAAGTAGCGGGGCCCGATCAATGGAGCCCAAACAGTTATTTCGACAGCCAATCCAAACAACATGAAGGCTTAGGTTATGCCCTTTTGCAAACCATCAGCGAAAAACAGCACATTCCTTACCAAATTCTGACTAACTTGCCTTGGAAACGTGTGCTCAAGTACAGCCAAGAAGGTAAGATCGATTTAATAGTCGCCATTTATCAAAGTGCCGAGCGCGAGAGTTTTATTGAGTTCAGTGCCCCCTACTTCACTAATGACATTAAGATTTACGTGCGTAAAGGGCGTGAATTTACCTTCAATTCACTCCCTGACCTGCTTGGTAAAAAAGGTTTGTTTCCAGCAGGAGCCAGTTATGGCGACGAATTCGATAACTTCGCCACACAGCTTGATTTAGAAGGGAAAACAGAAATCGACGAGTTGTTTTTATATCTCACTCGCAACACGGCTGACTACGCCATTCAAGAGTACAATCGTGCACAAGTTTATATTCAAGACAATCAGCTGCAACACGATATTGTCGCGCTACCAAAATCGTTAGTAGAAGCACCGGTAAGAATGGGTTTCAGCCTTGCCGGTGACTGTACTGGCTTACTCACTAAATTCAAACAAGAATTGACACGCATGCGCACCAGTGGGGAATTGAGGGCACTACAAGCAACCTATAAATCAACGGCCCCCTAACATGCTGAGCAAGCTACAATTTAATGAAAATTCTTCGCTGATATAACCAGTGTGCAAGCAGGTAAAACAGCCCCACGAATAACAAAGCAAACGCTAAGGAAGCATTTTTATCTGACAACAGCGCCTGCAGATTTTGATAGATAAAACGTTGGACATTCATCGACTGACCTTGGCTGTCTAGCCATACCACTGAGCGCAATGTGATAGATAACAACGCTGCTAGTACATAGATAAACAAGGGATTGCTGCCATAAATTTGCGCCCATGCAAAACCACGTCGTAGCCCGATAACGTCATACACACCAATGATGGCGGCTAACAATAACCAAGCAAAACCAGCCGTCAGCAGCACATAACTGCTTGTCCACAAGGGTTTATTCACTGGCAGATAGGCATGCCACAGCCAAGCCATAGCCAAGGCCAATAAACCCCAAATTAACAAGGTATGCGCTTGGGATCTCGCCTGAGTCAGGTGGTTGAGTTGAGCACTGGTTAGGTAGCCTAGCAGCACGGTTGATACCGCTGGCAAACAACTTAGCAATCCTTCTGGATCAAATGCCACCCCAAAACCTTGATACAGATGCCCTGCACCAAACAGCAACATGTCCACACTGCGCACGATATTGCCTTCTAAGGTATAAGGCTCAGCCACTACATTTAACAAAGCCCAATAACCCAGCAATATCACTACGTTTAGTAACCACAATTGCCGCAAAGAAAGCCAGCATATCAAGATGGCAGCCAGTCCATAACACAGGGCAATACGCTGCAATACCCCCATAATTCGCCAACTGTCAGCGCTGTGATTAAATGGAATTACATGCAGCAAAAAGCCGATTAAAAACAACAAGGTGGTGCGTTTGGCTATTTTAAACCAAGGCACCTCATGGCTATGTCCGACGCCCTTGTGTGCAAAGCTTGCCATGGAATAAAACATGGCGGCGCCAACGATGAACATGAAAAATGGGAAGATAAGATCAGTGGGAGTAAAACCATGCCAACGAGCATGCAGCAAGGGCGCGTAAACATGTGACCATGAGCCGGGATTGTTCACTAACAACATGGCAGCCAGCGTAAGGCCACGAAAAATGTCCAAGCTGATTTGGCGTTGCATAAAGCTTACTCCTCTTTAAGAAGCACTTTTATCGTCTGCACTGATGCGGCTGGCGGTGGCACCGCTTTGGTCTTTATATTTTGCGTCGGCGCGGGCGTTATAGGGTTTTTCTGCATAGTCTGACAACACCTCAAAACTAATGGCACCGATTTTCATGCCGGGTTTGAGGGCCAATGGCAACTTACCGCTGTTGTAAAACTCCAGCACGATATTACCCGACCAACCAGGATCAATACGATGAGCGGTTACATGCACCATCAAGCCTAAACGTGCCAGTGAAGAACGACCATCTAACCAACCAACAATATTGGCTGGCAAGGTCACCGATTCAAGTGTCACGGCCAAGGCTAATTCCCCAGGATGCAAAAAGAAGGCTTTGTCTGGGGCGATCTCGATTTCATCACTCATGACGTCATTCAAGGCGGCTTGCACCTGCGCTTTCGGCCCACTTAAATCAATATAGGGGGCGTGATGATCTTCAAAAACGCGAAATTTGTTACCCAGACGAATGTCGACGGTGACACCACTGATTTCACTGTAATCGGGCTCAGGACTTATCTTAATCTTACCGTCCTGCATGTACTGATAGATGTCTTTGTCACATAAACGCATAATGAATAGCTCGTTAAATTACTGCAATTGGCTGCGGTTTTTAGGCCACTAGCGTCGCCAATATGGCGACAGGTTAATGTCATAAAACCCCCATAAACAACAAAACATGGGGATTAAGGTTGCGATTTTCTGCTGCTTAAAATTTGGCAGAACATGCTGGCACAGAGCGCCAGATCACGCAAGTATCAACACCTAGCAAAGCTTAGGTATGACTTGTGTGTAACTGTCTGCTTACCTGTCGAGCGAGTTGTCGATACATACTACTTATTGCATGCTGTGGTTGGGCAATCTGCAAGGGCACCCCGCTATCTGCTTGCTGACGGATCACTATATCAAGAGGCAATTGAGCCAGTACCGGCAGGTGATACTGAGCCGCTAGTTTGTCGGCGCCATGTTCAGCAAAAATGGCCTCATGGTGCCCACATTGACTGCACACGTGGTAACTCATATTTTCGATCAATCCCAACACCGGCACCTTGACTTTGTTGAACATGGCAATGCCCTTACTGGCATCGGCCAAGGCCAGATCTTGCGGTGTTGTGACAATCAAAGCACCACTGACGGGCAGCAGCTCAGCCAAGGTTAACTGAATATCGCCTGTGCCCGGTGGCATATCAACAATAAGGTAATCGAGACTCGGCCAATGGGTTTCGTTTAATAGCTGCATCAGCGCTTTACTGGCCATGGGGCCACGCCAAATTGTGGCATGTTCGGCCGGTACAAAATACCCAATAGAGGTGGCAAATACACCATGCACTTCTAGGGGATCAACCCGTTTTTGGTCTTGACTGCTGGGTTTGGCTTGGGGATTACCCAGCATCATGGGAATAGAAGGGCCATAAATATCGGCGTCAAGTATGCCCACCCGAGCCCCTTCTGCTGCAAGGGCAAAAGCCAAATTCACCGCGGTACTGGATTTACCGACCCCGCCTTTACCCGAGGCCACCGCTACTAAATTGTTGATAGTGGCAAGTTTAGGTTTGCTGGTGGGCGCCGAACTGATGCGGGTGTGCAAACTGATCACCTGCGTATGTGTTTCACCCAAAGCCAGCCTTACAGCCGTCAATAAGGCACTGTGCTCGCTCAGAGCGGCAAAAGGAATGTGTATTTCTACTTTGCCAGTAGCGTAATGCAACCACGTTTTAACGTGTGCCTCAGGTAGGCTAAAAAAATCTGCGACACAGGCAATTAAGGTGCTTTGTTGCGCTGCAGTAAGAACCGCGAAGGGTGTTGGCATAATAAACCTGTTTTAGCTGAACATTCATGAACTTAGCCCAGCATAATAACATCAGCCCAAACATTGATAACACCTTATTCATCTCGCTTTCAATTAGCTCTGTGCAAACGGGGATAAGCGGCAAGGGCTAACAGCATCAATGTGCTAAGACTAAAAATCAGCGTGGCATTGACATGTTCACTCGCCACTACATCTACACCGATAAAATCTAAATACACCAATTTATTGAGGGGGCCCATGTACCACAACAAGGTAAAAACGATTTCGAAGGTTCTTGGTGTTTTAGTCAGCACCCCCAACACAATTGCCAAAGCCACCACTGCGCAAGCGCCACTGACTAACAAACCTATGGCAAAATACTGCTGAGTAAGAGCAAAACGCAGTAAGGCACCGCTAGAAACAAACAATAGTACCAAGACCCCTGCAAAAAACATGGCTAAAAATTGGCGATAGTGAGCCAAAGACGTGCTGAAAACTAATGCACTGGTGAACGATCTCGCCTCACGTTGCCCTAGCGGAGACAATACCACCACACATAATAACCAAGCAGCTGGTAAAATAGCGCCACTAACCCACTCTGGTTCAACCAAACATTGGGCGATGACCAGGGTCAAAACCAGCAAATACCACCCATTTGGCCAGCCTTTTAACAACAGCATAACTTCTAACCTCACTAGGCGGGTAAAGGCAAATGTTCGGGTCAAACCGTCAAACAGCAGATTCAGCGGTGCAAAACCAATAGCGATTAAACTATCCAGTTTACTCTGATTTGCTTTGCGTACCTGACTCGCGGGGCGTTTAAAACGGTCGAACAAAACCATGGCGAGGGACAACAACAATAGGCTTAAGGCCACGATAGTGAAAGACGGCCACCAATTCACGGTGGCATAATTCATCCCTTGCCATCTAAAAATCTTAATAGCGCCCGCTACCGCGGCATCGTTTGGACCAAAGCCAATACGAAAATGCCCCTCTGCCGCCACCCCCAGCGCACTGAGACCATCTTGCATTTGCATCAAGATCTGCTGAGTGCCCCAATCGCTGAGAGACAAACCCACCAAACTGCCCATAAACAAAAAGAAGTACAACACGTTGCCCACACCACCAGACAACCATTTGACGGAATCGAAAATCAAGGCCAATGCAGCCACCAATAACAGCGTCGGTACCACAAAAAGCAATTGTGGCAGGATAAAATGGCTAAGCTCAAGGGTGCTGTCCTCGGCATGCCACAATTGAATGCATATTGCGGTGAGCAACATACTCCCCAGAATGCACAACAAGACACTGAAATTACTCAGAAACTTGCCCAAAATATAGGCGACTTTACTCACCGACGTGGCGGCGATCAGTTCACTGCTATGGCTGTTGCGATCGAACTCAATACTGCCTTTGATGAGGTAAAAACAAATCAAAGGTAAAAAACTGACATCTAGCAGCGCAAGCGTAGTGCCTACCCAAGCAGAGTTATAAATGCCTCGATAACCATTCACCGACACCGTTTGGTAAGCCGCGTCGATAGCGGGAAAATAGATCATCGCCAGCACCATCATGCACAACAGGGTGACGATGAAACTGCTATTACGTTGACGCCGTGTAAAGTCAGCGCGCCATGTCGCCAAGATTGCGTTTTTCATGCCGCCACCTCTTGTGCATGTGTCACTGATTCGCTTTGACTAGATTGGCAATAATACAAAAACACGTCTTCTAAGGTGGGGGGAATATTTTTTGCTCCTGCACAGGGAGACTCATGACTGACAATGCGCAATTGCATGCCATCTGCCTGGCGCACACTTTGAGATATGCAAAATTGTTGGGCCATGGCCGCAACTTGAACCTTGGGCACGGTGCATTGCCACACAGCATGGCGTAAGCCGGCCAGCAAACTTTCTGGTTTGGCGTAAGCAAGTAACTCACCTTCGCGCAACATAGCGATGTTATCAGCGATAGATTCCACATCAGATACGATGTGGGTAGATAAAATAATGATTCTGTCGCCACTCATGTCACTGAGTAGATCACGAAAACGGGCACGCTCTTGGGGATCTAGCCCCACTGTTGGCTCATCAACAATCAATAATTTGGGATCATTTAATAAGGCTTGGGCAATACCGACACGTTGTTTCATGCCCCCAGAAAAACTGCCTAATGGCTGTTTGGCCACGTCTGCCAGATTGAGCATGTGCAATAACTCATTAATTTTGGTTTTGGCCTGCTGATTTGTTAAGCCCTTTAATCCGGCCAAATAATGCAAAAACTCCCAAGCACTGAGGTTGTCGTATACACCAAAAGACTGAGGTAAATAACCCAGCTCGCGGCGCAATACCGCTGGTTTGCGCAAAACATCGACGCCATTCCACAAAACGTTACCGGCACTAGGCTGGCTAAGGGTGGCTAAAATACGCATTAACGATGATTTACCTGCACCGTTTGGGCCGAGTAAACCGATAATGCCTGAGTGCAATGTCAGATTGATGTCATTTAGAGCTGGCTTAGCCTGTGCATAATTTTGCTGCAGGTGTTGAATGTCGAGTTGCATAGTGTGTGCTCGTCGCGAATCAGATAATGGTGAATGACAAATTGCAACCACTGAGCCAACACTGCTATTTTTAATAATATCAACGAGTTACGCTTTTTTATTGGGATAACAAATCGTAAACAAAAACGGTGACTTAGAAAACTTAGCCAATAATTGGTCAAATTTACCACAACTGTTTCTGAGTGATGCTAAGCGTATTTAAAGCCACACCGTTATCGTCAAGCAAAATGCGCGAAGAAAGCCATTTTCGTAATGCAATGCTAAGCTAATTTCGGTACTATTTGCGCCCTTTTTGACTAACCGAAATCTTATCAGACCGATGCCTGCACAGCCGCTATCTTCAACAACAAGTCACCAAGCCCGTAAAATTCTGGTCACCAGTGCCCTACCTTATGCCAATGGTTCTATCCATTTAGGGCATTTATTAGAGCATATCCAAACGGATATCTGGACCCGTTTTCAACGCATGCAAGGTCATACTTGTTACAGTGTTTGTGCCGATGACGCCCATGGTACGCCAGTGATGTTAAAGGCCCAGCAACTCGGTATTACGCCTGAAGAAATGGTGGCACAAACCCGAGCGGAGCATCACCAAGATCTCCTCGATTTCCATGTCAACTATGACAACTATTACGTAACTCACAGTGACGAAAACAAAGTACTGTGTGAAGAGGTTTACACACGTTTGCAAGCTGCAGGCTACATAAGCCAACGCACTATCAGTCAGCTCTACGATCCACAAAAAAACATGTTTTTACCTGATCGTTTTGTGAAAGGCACCTGTCCAAGTTGTAAATCAGAAGATCAAAATGGCGACAGTTGTGATGTGTGCAGCGCTACCTACGATCCCACTGAGTTGATCAACCCTCGTTCGGTGGTATCGGGTGCCACGCCTGTATTACGTGATTCTGAGCATTACTTTTTTGATTTACCTCAGTTTGCTGGCATGTTGCAAGACTGGTTAAAAAGCGGGGCTATTCAAATTGAAATGGCCAATAAGCTCCAGGAATGGTTTGAAAAAGGCCTGCAACAATGGGATATCAGCCGTGATGCGCCCTATTTTGGCTTCGAAATTCCAGGCGCGCCCGGCAAGTTTTTTTACGTGTGGGTAGACGCTCCGGTTGGTTACATGGCCAGTTTCAAAAATCTGTGTGATCGCCAAGGCATCGATTTCGATGAGTATTGGGCCAAGGATTCAAGCGCTGAGTTGTACCATTTCATCGGTAAAGACATTACCTATTTCCACTGTTTGTTTTGGCCAGCGATGTTAGAAGGCGCCGGTTTCAGAAAACCGACAGGTGTAAACGTGCACGGTTTTGTCACCGTTAATGGTGCAAAAATGTCCAAGTCAAAAGGTACCTTCATCAAGGGCCGTACTTACTTAAATCATCTAAATCCAGAGTATTTACGTTATTACTTCGCCTCTAAACTCAGCGATGCAGTGAGTGATATTGACCTTAATTTTGAAGACTTTGCACAAAAAGTTAATGCTGACTTAGTGGGTAAGGTGGTGAACATTGCGAGTCGTTGTGCCAGCTTCATCAACAAACGTTTTGATAGTCGTTTGTCAAACACCGTGCTCGAACCTGCCTTAGTTGCCGAGTTTCAAGCGGCACAAACTAGCATCGCTGATGCCTATGAAAAACGTCAATACAGCAAAGCCATCCGCGAAATTATGGCCTTAGCCGATAAAGCGAATCAATTTATCGACGCTAATGCACCGTGGGTTAGTATCAAAGATCCAAGTAAACTGCAGTTTACCCATGATGTATGTTCATTAGGCCTCAACTTGTTCCGCTTGCTGATGATTTATTTAAAACCGGTGGTACCGGCCTTAGCACAACAAGCAGAGCAGTTCCTGAATGATTCGCTCACCTGGTCTAGCCTGAATGAGACGCTAAAAGACCATGAGGTTAATTCGTTTAAAGCGCTGCTGCAGCGAGTAGAGATGGATAAAATCACGGCCATGGTGGAAGATTCCAAAGAAAATCTGGCTCCCACCAAAACAGTGGATCCAAATAGCCCGCTGCTTAAGGATCCCATTGCCCCCATCATAAGCTTTGACGATTTTGCAAAAGTCGATTTACGGGTTGCCTTAATTGCCAAAGCTGAACACGTTGACGGTGCTGAAAAACTCTTACGTTTAGAACTTGATTTAGGTGGTGAGTGTCGTCAAGTGTTTGCTGGCATTAAGTCGGCTTACCAACCTGAAGACTTAATTGGCAAACATACCGTGATGGTGGCCAATTTAGCACCGCGCAAAATGCGTTTTGGTTTATCAGAAGGCATGGTCTTAGCGGCTGGCCCTGGGGGTAAAGACTTATTCATTCTTGAACCTCACGCTGGGGCAACCGCCGGTATGAAAGTAAAATAATTCAGCAACTCGGCAATTTGAGATGCACCTAACAACAAGGTCTTGGTGGTGGCAGCGTAGCTTGGCTTTGTTGTGTATGCTTACCTGCTTAAGCTTGGTAAGTTGCACAGCGCAAGGCCCGGGCAAAATGCCAGCTGAACGCTTAGCCGAGGGATTGGCGCCAGATGAGTCGGCTACATTAGCAGAGTCTGCTGCTCGCTTAAGTCCTGAAGTTCAGCCGCTTTCGCAGCATGTCAGTCTTACCCTCGACCCAGCGCAACCGAGCTACAGTGGGCACACGCAACTGACACTGCAAGCGCTGACACCCACCACCCTTGTGCAATTCCATAGTCGCGACCTGCAGATCAACAGCATAGAACTGCGCTATCAAGGCCAGACCTTTAATCTCAGCAGTAGTTCAGCTAACAAATTTGATATTGTCAGCGTACGTTTACCGACAAAAGTGCTGGGCCCATTTGTATTGACTCTGACTTTCAAGGGGCAAACCAATGAGCAAAGCAGCGGGCTTTATCGTTACCAACAAAACAAGCAACATTATCTGTTTACCCAGTTTCAAGCGATGTTAGCGCGCAGTGTGTTTCCTGTATTAGACGAGCCTGCATTAAAAATACCTTTTCAATTTACGTTCACGGTGCCCGAAGCCTACGACGTGCTGCACAATACTGATGTGCAAAAAGTTAGCCGAGAGGGGGCTTACAAACACTTAGAATTTGCAGCAACAGCCAAGATACCCAGTGATGTGCTTGCCTTCGCCGTGGGCAAGTTTGAAGCGCACCCGATACCCGGTATGCCCTTGCCCGCTCACTTTTATACCGTGCCCGGGCATGGCGGCCAACCTGACAGAAGCGCAGCCCTGATTGCCCCCATTTTCAATTATATTGCGGGCTATTTTAATCAGCCCTATGCCTACCAAAAGCTGGATTTTCTGCTGCTACCAAAATTTGATTTTGCCGGCATGGAAAATGCGGGACTCATCGTACTCAATGCAGATGAAAATTTATTTTTCCAAGATTTATCTGATGATGAGCGCTGCGAAAGTAGTTTTTTAATTGCCCATGAAATCGCCCATATGTGGTTTGGTAACCTGGTTACCATGCATTGGTGGAACGATTTATGGTTAAACGAATCGTTTGCCGAATGGTTAGCCGGTCGCACGGTTAACGTGCTCAACCCCGAATTGAGTCTGTGTGGTGAACTGCCACAATCTCGCGCACTCAGTGATGACGTAAACCAAGCTGCCATGCAACGCCAGATTGAGACTGTCGCTGATGTTGAATCCTACGGTGACATTGTCTATAGCAAAGGGCATGCGCTACTTAACATGGTTGAGCAGTACTTAGGCAGTGAGATGTTTGACCAGGTCATTAACCGCTACGTTGACCGCTACGCCGATTCAAGCGCCACGGCAGACGAACTCATCAGCCTCTTTAGCCAGGTTGATCACAAACTGAGTGCTGTATTCAACAGCTTTTTGCGCCAGCCGGGCTTTCCACTGTTAAGCCTCAGTCGTGATGAGCAAGGTTGGTTACTTAGCCAACAACCTTTTACAGGCAAAGAGCAAGCAACAGAGCAAGGGTGGACCATCCCGATTAGACTGAAAATTTTCGAAGCACAGGGAGTGAGAGAACACAGCTTGATCTTAGCATCTGCCGAGCAACGTTTAGACAATGTGCCCAAGGATGCCGTCATTTTTGCCGACAGCGCAGCGCATGGCTACTATCGCATAAAAAATGACAGTGACAACAAACTGATTGATCAGTTGCAGCAACTCAATCAAGCAGAACAGACTAGCTGGCTGCAAAATCAACAACAACTAGCCGAGTATGGTTATTTACCCTTGGTCACGCATTTACAGCAACAACTGGCCTTATTGACCAATCCAAATATTGATGCGCAAGCAGAAGCAATGCTGTTAGATAGCGTCATGGATAATGTTTTACAACAATTGCCCGACAGCATTGCACACGATTATGCGGCAAAAGTAGCCGCAACCTTGCAGGCAAGACTGACTGCCATCGACTGGGCATCCATAACAGAAAATCCTCAAGCGTCTCAATGGCTATGGTTGGCGGGCGTATACCTTAAAATACCAGCCGTGCTCGACACTGTTTTGCAACAACAGTCAATGATTCTGAATAAACTAGACAGCTTGCCAACGGACTTGCGTAGCCCTTTGCTTCGTATCTTAGCCATACAAGCAGACAGCACGCTGTTTGCGCAACTGCAGCACGTGTTTTTGCAGGCTAATGGTAGCGTGAAGAACGACGTATTAAGCGCCATGGGCTATGTGCAAGATCCACAATTAGTGGATGATTATTATGACTTATTGTTGTCTGAGGCCAGTGACAATTTAGTCATCGACTACCGCTTTCAGTATCCATTTTTTAGCTCGGCGTTACGCGCCACCGCGAGCGATTATCTGCAGCAACATCAAACAGCCATCAGGGCGCGGATCAATGATGAAAAACTACAGTGGATGCCCCTCGTTTTTATGACCACTTGCGATGTACAGAGCTTGCAAGCTATGCAAACCCTGTTTAAAAACTGGCAGGACATCGCGGGGTTAAGCACAAAACAACAAGAAATGACTGAAGACATTCAACACTGCATCGACAACTTTGCAACAAATCAAACGGCTGTTGAACAGTGGTTAGCCAGTCAATAGATACAGCGCTTACATGCGTTCAGCATTCGCATAACACCTAGGCAAACTTGTATCATCAGGACTGATGATGTGGATTTGATCGTCATGATGGTTGGCCAACACAGTGGCAATACTATCCGTAAATACCTCAGCCACTTTGGCTATTTCCTCACCTTGCTCGGCCAGCGCATCAAACTTACTTTGGTGCACACTCATGAATGCAGTGAGTTGATCAACAGCGCGCTGCTGATCAGCAAGTAAGGTTTTATCAATGTACACACCGTGGTCATATTCTTGAAAAGTCAGCTTAGACAATTGGTCAACCTCATCGGCTAGCTGTTGTAACTGCGATTCGATGGCTTTAATGGGTTGTTCGGTGATATCCATCTTGGTTTGTTCAGCTTGTAATGCCTGATACGCAGCAATTTGGTGGGCATTCATCGGGTAATCTGCCAAGATCTGGCAATGGTTCAGCACAACAATATGATACGCCCCAGAATCGTCGATATCAGTCTGTTGAGATGCTGCAATGGTGGTCGCAACCAAGGGTGCCAATGCCAAGAGTGTGGAAACAAATAAACGGTGCTTTTTCATGTTTAGGTCCTGCATAGTGTTGAACTCAGTTATGGACTAAGTCGAAGCAAGACAGAAAAAGGTTTAAGTTGGCACAGAAAAAATAAATGTCAGTTCATATCAAAGCTTTGCGGATAATATTATTAACGCTAATCTGGGTGGCGAATAAACCCTGCGGTGAAACTCTGCCGCCTTGTGATCGGTAATTATTTCAATTCATCTAATTTGAAGGAGTCTGAACATGGCTGATAACGAATATACCCCACCCAAGGTGTGGAAATGGGCGCAACAAAATGGTGGCAAATTTACCAACATAAACCGCCCTGTTGCGGGCGCTACCCATGATGCAGAGCTGCCTATAGGCAAACACGCGTTGCAGTTATATTCCATGGCAACCCCCAATGGCCAAAAAGTCACGATCATGTTGGAAGAGCTGTTAGAGCGAGGTGTCACGGCAGCTGAATATGATGCGTGGTTGATTGCAATAGGCGAAGGGCCGCAATTCTCTAGTGGTTTTGTGGCCATCAACCCCAATTCAAAAATCCCTGCCTTGCTGGATACCAGCACTAATCCACCGCAGCGGGTATTTGAGTCTGGCAATATTTTGTTGTATCTGGCTGAAAAATATTCTCAGTTATTGCCTAAAGATCTCAACAAACGCACAGAGGCTTTGAACTGGCTATTTTGGCAAATGGGTGCGGCGCCCTATTTAGGCGGCGGCTTTGGGCATTTTTATGCCTATGCACCGAGCAAAATGCAATACCCCATTGACCGGTTCACGATGGAAGTAAAGCGCCAACTGGATGTACTAGATAGACACTTGAGTGCGCACCAGTTTATGGCAGGTGACGAATATAGTATCGCCGATATCGCTATCTGGCCTTGGTATGGTGCCTTGGTAAAAAACATGATTTACGATGCCGCCGAGTTCCTTGATGCCGGTTCCTATACCCATGTGCAACGTTGGGCAGAAGAAATTTGGCAACGTCCCGCAGTGCAACGTGGTCGCCGAGTCAATCGTGTTTGGGGAGACGAACATGAGCAGCTTGCCGAACGTCACAGTGCTGCAGACTTTAAATAAAGCTAAATGCTAGGCGCTTAAACTGCTGCATCTGACAAACAAACTGGCATGTATGTCAGTTTGTTTGTCTTCAAAACCCACCAAAACGGCTCTTAAAAATCATGCAAATGGCAGAACGACTGCACGATGCTTGGCAACAACTTGTTGAAGCTTGTATTTACCGATACTATTCTACGCTGTTTAGTTTTTCTGCATGACACAGAGTGAGACCACCTTGCTGGTAAAATCTATGTTAGGCGCTTGGTTGTTGCTGTTGACCAGCGTAACTGATGCGGGTGAAAAGTTGACCGTCGCCTTTGGTGAAGTGATGGCCCCCTGGGTCATGGCCAATACCGATGATGGGATCATCATTGAAATATTACGCGCGGCAATGGGCCCCTTAGGCTATGAGATTGAAGCCGTGTATATGCCCTATGCTCGCCGCTCAAAGGCGTATCGATCTGGTGGCATTGATGTAGTCTCTGACATGAATTTAAACACGATCACTTAATACCAGCTGGTCGGCTATTTTTCTGACATCGCTTACACCTATGAAAACTATGCTTTCAGTCTCGCCAAAAACCAACTAACACTGAATAAAATAAGTGAACTGGAGCAATACAGCGTGTTGTCTTGGCAAGATGCTGGCATTCATCTGGGCGCAGAATACGCAAAAATGATAGCAAACAATCCACGCTACGCTGAAACCTTTGATCAAAGCAATCAGGTCCGAATGTTATTCCTCGAACGTGTACAAGTTGTGCAAATGGATGCGCAAATATTTGATTACTACCACATGAAATTCAGTCAAACAAAGGAAATCGATGCACATCAAAAAGTCGATCGTTTTGCTTTGTTTGGGGCAAGCCCAAATGGCTTCCTGTTCAAAGTAGAGAAGCAACGCGACGAGTTTAATCGACAGTTAAAGGCTTTGCGGCAAAGTGGTGAATACGACAGAATATTTTTTCGACATACCCAAATTCTGCCTATTTCGCCATGACTTATTGCTTGAGGAGCAGACCTTGATGAAAACCCAAGTCTATAAGTTGAGTGTAGGCATCGAGGACAGCTTTGGGTATGGTTTGTTCAACTTGAAAACCCATAGCGGGATAAAGCAAAATCCGTTGTAAATCGCCAACCAGTAGATTGATCAGCAAAGTCGGATCGTTACTTTGCTGTAGATAATCTGCAAATTCACACGCTTGTGAGCTTATCCATACAGGCCAATGTGGATAATGACGTTTAAAGGTAGCCAGGGCGCGACGCTCTAAATAAGGTTTGGTCACTAACATCACGCGTTTTACCTGAGGTTTATGTTCAGCCAATAATTGCATTGAAAAACGGATGTTTTCGCCACAATTTTGCGCGTTGGGTTCAACCATGATGTGTTGTTGATCAATGCCTGCTTGGTGCGCAAGCTTTGCAAATACCACAGCCTCAGGCTCATGCCACAGGCCTCGAGTCACTTTACCGAACCCACCGCTAAACACGATAAATGGGCTTAGCCCTTGTTGATACAAGTCAATAGCATGCTGAGCAACACCAAGGTCATGGCAGCCCATCACCAATAAACAATCAACGTTCTCAATCGCTAAATCTAGCCGCTGATAATCCCACAGTAACTTGGCAATATTCAGCGTTTGCTGATCAATGTTGTTGTGGTTAATGCCCTTCACAATGGCTTTGCGTTACGGAATATCATTGCCACCATTAATCCTTTAACTTGACGATTTTTGCGCGGCAACGTGGCGACGTGAGGTGTCATCGAGGGGCTGGCTATACCAACTGGCGGTGGTGGCACCGACGGAGGAAAATTTCGGCTTGGCATGCCATTTGGGTTTAACCAGACTGAGGGGAATTTCGCGTTTTCTGGCTTCAATAATATACACACCCGCACACCATCCGAGGTATTGCTCACACCACTTCAACCACTTTGACTGCGGGGCCAAACGCCTGCCAAAAAACACTTCGGAAAATACTTTATGGTGCACCATGGTCACTTCAAAGCCCAAAAGTTGCAGCCAATCTTTCACACGAAAAAGGCTAAAAAAACGTGCGTGATGCAAAACGTTGCGACGCTTAAACGGTAAATATTTGAATAATCCACACAAACTAAAAGGGTTAAACCCCACCACCACCAAATGCCCATTGGGAATAATGGCTCGCACTACCTCACGCAACACTTGGTGCGGGTCGCTGGAAAAATCGAGCTCATTGATCAATAAGAAGGCATCAACGCTGTTCTCAGCCAAGGCCAATTCATCGCTGGCGCTGACCATGGCGCTATTAGCCTGCAATTTACGACTGATATTGACCTTGTGTTTGATGGGACACTCAGCCAATTCAATACCACTGCTGAGGTTACCTAAACGGACTAAGTGATAGCCAAAAAACTTTCTACTGGCTTCCCTTAGCTCAGCCGAGATCAGTTGGCGGATCGCATCACCATTGGGGATGTCTGCCCAAGACGAGGGATAAGGAAGGGTTTTGTCGGTTAATGCGGCTTTCATTAAAATGATGGTACTCTAGATTAATAGACACACGCTACCGCATTTTCATACTGATAGCGGTGAAGCTAACAAAAGGTAAGCACTGTGACGTTACATATTAGCCCTATTCACGCATTTCAAGACAATTACATTTGGTGCCTATACTCGGGAAAACATGGCGTGGTGGTTGACCCCGGCGATGCCAAGCCAGTGCTGGCATTTTTTAAAGAACATGGACTGACCCTCAGTGACATTTTGTTGACCCATCATCATTGGGATCATACCAATGGTCTACCAGAGCTAGTTGCTGCCTTTAGTAATGTTAAAGTATGGGGGCCACACAGTGACAAGATCCACGGTATTGATTGTGTATTGGGCGAAGGCGACATGGTTTCATTGCCCAGCATTGCCTGCGATTTTTCAGTCATAGAGGTACCCGGTCACACCCTTGATCATATTGCTTATTATGGCTCTGCCGGGTTGTTCTGCGGTGATACCTTGTTTTCTGCAGGATGTGGACGTTTATTTGAAGGTAGTCCTGCGCAAATGGAACATAGTCTGGCCAAACTCCGTGCCTTGCCCCCTGCAACCAACGTGTTTTGCACCCACGAATACACCCTCGCCAACTTAAAATTTGCCACTACAGTGGAACCTTTAAACACCGACTTGCTCGAATACCAGCGCTGGGCTATTGCTCAACGTGAGCAACATAAACCGACTTTACCCTCAACCTTGGCAAAAGAACTGGCGGTGAATCCTTTTTTACGTTGCCAGCAACCACCTGTGATGACAGCCGTGAATCAGCACTGGAATACACAGCAAGCAGGCGAGCACAGTGTGTTCGCAGGATTAAGGCGCTGGAAAGATCAATTTTAATCGGTAGAATGCCGACTATAGCCAAAACGCTAAGTTGACTTGGTTACCCATGAATAAATAAAAACAAGGAAGCGCGAGTGCGATTCAATAAAATTATAACAATACTATCCTTGAGTGTCGGCCTTGCAGCCTGTCAACTGACCCCACAAGACAGTGCCGTCAGTGAGCAACTTGAACAAGAACATGAAATTGCGGAACAAATAGCACTGACCTGTGAAGAATCAAATGAGCAAGTAGCTGACTTATTTGATTGTGAGTCAGCCAAGTCTGGCACCATCCCAGTGACTCATCCTAACGAGGAACTATTACTCGATCTGCCCATTGACGAGGAACAAAGTGCCCTCGTTCGTTCACCCGACGACATCTGGCAACGTATTCGCGGGCAATTACAATTCGAGGTGATAGACGATAAACGGGTAAGTGAACAACGTGATTGGTATTTGCGTCATCCTGACTACATGCAACGCGTTGCCAACCGTGCAAAACCGTTTTTATATTTGATTGTCGACGAAATTGAACGACAGGACATGCCCTTAGAGCTGGCGTTATTGCCGATTGTCGAAAGTGCCTTTGATCCTTTTGCGTATTCTCATGGTCGAGCGGCTGGTATGTGGCAGTTTATTCCGTCCACAGGCAAACGTTTTGGCATGAAACAAAATTGGTGGTACGACGGCCGTCGTGATGTCGTAGCCTCAACCAAGGGGGCAATGGCCTACCTTAATTATTTACTTAAGATGTTCGACGGTGATTGGTTGCATGCTTTGGCTGCATACAACAGCGGCGAAGGACGTGTACTAAGTGCCATAAAAAAGAATAAAAAAGCCAATATTGCCACTGATTTTTGGTCCTTAGACTTACCTAAGGAAACGCGTGCCTACGTGCCAAAACTGTTGGCCCTAGCAGACATTCTGCAACACAGTGAAGCATATGGGTTTAGTTGGCCACAAATCGAAAACAAAGCGTTCACCCAACGTGTCGACATCGGATCACAAATTGATCTTGCCCTTGCCGCTGACATGGCAGGTTTAAGCATCAAAGAATTGCATGCCTTGAATCCCGGTTACAACCGATGGGCCACTGATCCAGATGGGCCTTATGCATTATTACTACCCGTTGAAAATGTCGCGCAGTTCAGTGAGGCGCTAGCTCTCACCGATAGCAAAGACCGGCTTAATTGGGTGAGACATAAAGTAAAAAGTGGTGATAGCTTGTTGAAGATTGCCGATAAATATCACACCACCGTGGATATTATTGCACAAGTCAACGAGCTCAAAGGCAACATGATCCGCACGGGTGATTTTTTAGTGATCCCAGTCGCCTTAAAATCCTTAGATGCTTACAGTTTGTCACAAGAACAGCGTTTAGCCTCCATTCAGTCGCATAAAAACGGCAACGTCAAAGTCAACCATACGGTGAAAAATGGCGATACCCTGTGGGACATCAGCCGCAAATACAAAGTTGACTTACGCAGTTTGGCGAAGTGGAACGGTATGGCCCCCAAAGATCCCTTGATGCCCGGTAAAGACTTAGTGGTTTGGTTAGATAAAGCCAGTAGCAACAAAACCACAAATTCAGTCATGCGTAAGCTCACCTATACCGTTCGTAGTGGGGATTCATTAGCGCATATCGCCAGTAAATTTAAAGTCACTGTCAAAGATTTGATCGCGTGGAACCAGTTAAGTAGCAAAAAATACTTACAACCCGGACAGACCCTGAAAATCATTGTTGATGTCACCCGCACGTAATGACTGATACGGGCAACATTGAGCTAGTTCGTGTTTAAGTTCAGTTATTCACAACTCAAAAAAAGCCATGAAGGGCCATGGCTTGCCCTTGATTTAATCATGCTAGGTTTGTTGATAATCAACCTAGTATGGATCATTCTAGACGCCTTGTTTGCCAGCCAGTTTATCCAAGACGCACTGCTGTCACTTTATGCCCCCTTTGTAGAGGCTTACCTGCCGATTCATCGCAATTTCGCCATCATCGACTTAGTCTTTGTGGCCATATTCTTAAGTGAGTTTTGTTTACGTTGGGGCGTAGCCGTGGTGCGTAAAGAATACATGCGTTGGTACTTTTTCCCCTTTATTCACTGGTATGACTTAATTGGCTGTATTCCTTTAGGTGGTATGCGGATTTTCCGCTTTTTGCGGGTATTTTCTATTTTGTATCGCCTACAAAAGTATCAAATCATTGATTTACGCCAAACCGCTGCCTATCGCTTCATCGCATTTTATTATGATGTATTGGTGGAAGAATTAAGCGACCGGATTGTGGTTAAAGTGCTAAGTGATGCCCAAAAAGACATCGCCGCAGGCTCCCCTTTACTCGAAGATATCAGTCGTAACGTCTTAGCCAGTCGTCTGCCGGTGCTGAGTCAATGGCTGGCTGCTGTCATGGTGCATATTGGTGAATCGGTGCAAGACGTCAAACATGGTCAAGCCATACGTGACCACGTGCAACGCAGTGTGGGTAAAGCCGTGCGCGGCAATAGCCAAGTCTCGAGCCTAGGCATCGTGCCTTTTCTGGGCAGTAGCATCGAACGCACTTTAGAAAATGCCGTCACCGATATTGTCACACAATCCTTGGTCAATTTACTCAAAGATGTCACCGCCACTCAAATCGGTGATTTTCTCGACCATGGTTTAAGCAGTTTTTCCAGCGACGATACAAAGCTCGATCATGAGATGGTATTGATCGTTAACGAATGCTTGGAACTGGTGAAACAACATGTGGGACAACAACGCTGGAAGTCTGCGTTTGATACGCCCGCGCAAAATAAGGCCGCACCCAGCGGATTGAGTTAAGCAACTGCAGCGATAGTAAGGAAAAACTGATGCCTATTTTAGCCCTGAAGATCCCACCTGTTGCTGTGCTGTTGATTGCCTTACTTATGGCCTTTGCTTTGTGTTACCTACCTTTGGGTGCTCTTGACTTCCAAACACCAAACTTATTGCCATGGGTCGTGGCGGTACTCGGTGTATTTGTTGCCATTGCTGGCGTGTGGGAATTCCGCCGCGCCAGTACCACAGTCAATCCAACAACACCCGACAAAGCCAGTCAATTGGTCAGCGGCGGCATCTATCGTTTTACACGCAACCCCATGTACCTTGGCATGGCTCTAGTACTCGTGGCGTGGATTATCAAACTAGGCTGTGGCTGGAGTATGCTTGCCCTTCCCTTTTTTGTTTGCTACCTCACCATTTTCCAGATCAAACCGGAAGAACAAGCGATGGAAAAACTGTTTGGTGAGTCCTATCGCAACTACCGGTTGCGTGTGCGGCGTTGGCTTTAACCCCCAGCGCCAAAATACAACAAAGGGTTGATAGTCGCCCCCTTGCTAAAGCGAAACCTTAGCTACACATTACCCTGGCCCGGCGCCCGCATTAATCACAGTCGGTTCAAATTGAGTACCGGCTCGGGTGGCAGATAAACGATAGCCATTAGCCAAGTTACCGTCGTGGCAATCCAAGCGGTTTTTAATACAATTATCGAGGATTGCCTGCATCACCTCTGGGTGCCACGCGTTAAACCAATCAGCGTGCAACGATAGGCCACCTGGCACAACATTATTGGGGTGATAGCTGTCAGCTGCTAGTTTCCAGCCTCGACTACTCTGTGTTTGTGGCTCATACACCTCTGGTTTTACCCCAAAAGCATAGTGGTAACTGGGCCTTACCAACGCAACGGGATGACTACTTGGGCAATGTGTACCTTGTCCTTGACCCTCATTGATTGGGTAAGCCATATGACTTTTATGATCGGCCGAGTCGAGATCGCTACCGTTCCAACAGCTCGGGAAAAAAATATCCATACGCAGTCTATCGGGGGCGACGCATTCAGGAATACTTGCGCTAAAACGTGGGTTAGTTGCATCGTCTGATCCCCATGATTGGCAATGCCAACGCACAATCGACGTGTCTTGTTGCATACCAGGTTGCCCCATGTGATCCCCCGCTATCATACGCAAGCCGACGGGTACTGGCTGTATTGCGTTCACGTCATCGATGCCCGCCGAATAATAAAATATTTCATGGGGGTCTTCGTCGTTACCCACCACCGCAGGCACCATCTGCCATTGCGGTTCACCTTGTTCATCGTAAACCGCTTCACCTGTCTGCAGGTTGTAAACAGGGGCCAGCAATGCTGGGATCCAATAAGCAGATAAATTCAGTTTGTTGCCCTGGCAACTCGACTCACCCTCTGTAAACAATGATGTGCTGGTGGATTGATGGTCGGCCAAGGTATTGCCGTAAAAGCGGTGCAAATGAGCGGCATTTTCCTGCCCTGGAAAGACAATAGGGTCGTTGTAACTGGCGTGGGCAAAATCACAGTTAATGCGAAAAATACCACGCCAACTGTTGGGCGCTACTGCAGCAGGTTGCACGGTGGTTTTAATTAAGTCTGCTGGTGTATCTTGCCCTAGTGGCTGGCTAAACAGTGATTGCACTGTCCAACTATAAGTAAACGCTTCACTTTGTTGACCTACGTCATTGCTAGCCACCACGCTAATAAGGTGTTCACCCACCGCAAGGGGCATAACAGTCAGTGGGCTTTGGCAATGATCCACTGTAGCGCCGTCTACTACACATAGGTATTGGGTGGCGAGGGAGGCATTAAATTCAAAAATTGCATAAGCCTGAGTGGTCAAGGCTTCCGGCTTGGTTTGCACAATTAAGTCAAGGCTTTCTGTTTGGTTTTGTTGAGTTGTTGAGGCTGAGGTCACGGGATCTGTGGAGCTTTGCCCACCGCCACACGCAGTTAACACAGTGCTTAAGCTCAGTATTATTGTTAGGGGTGCTATCGTTTTTATGTACATGTACTTTCCTTTTCATTCACGCTTGCAGTGCTATTCACTTGCGTATCAAGTCGTCGAAGAAAGCATAAAGATTTGAATGTAAAGTAACGCCAAGGGAATGTAATGTTTTAGTAAAGCTTGGCGCCAGTGGCATGGCATGGCATGGTATGGCATGGCATGAGGTGCCACACAAGGCAGGCCTTGTGGAGTCCTTAATGCTATGGATGTGAGCCTTACTTATTAATACTTTCTTATCAGCATCAGTAAGGCGCCTGTAACTTAACTATTCGAGATAACTTAACTAGCCGCGATGACTTAGCTATCCGCGACGCCAACTCGTGCCGTTTGCGCCATCTTCGAGCACGATGTTTAAGGCTTTTAATGCATCGCGAGCGGCATCAGCAGCCCCCCAATCTTTGGCTGCGCGGGCATCATTGCGTTGTTTGATCAAGGCTTCAATTTCCTGCACTTCGCTATCGTCTTGACTTTGACCACTCAGGCCACCTTGCAAAAAATGACTTGGCGCTTGCTGCAATATGCCCAAAATGCCGCCCAATTTAACCAATACACCCGCTAAATCAGCAGTGTTGCTACCTTGGGCTAATTTGGCTTTGTTTAAATCTCGGGCAAGATCAAACAAAACAGCCATTGCTTCTGGTGTATTAAAATCATCATCCATGGCAGTATTAAAGCGCTGCACATAATCACCCATGGCAATGTCGACACCCATGTTTGGCGTCGTATCACGCAGTGCCGTATAAAGACGCTCTAAGGCCCCTCTTGCTTGTTTGATATTGTCTGCGGAATAACTCAGCTGACTACGATAATGCGCTGACATTAAAAAATACCGCAGGGTTTCGGCGTCGTAATCTTTGAGTACATCACGCAAAGTGAAAAAGTTGCCGAGGGACTTGGACATTTTTTCTTCATCCACCTGTACCATACCGGTGTGTACCCAGTAATTCACATAGGGTGTATCGAAAGCACAGCACGATTGCGCCACTTCGTTTTCATGATGTGGGAAAATTAAATCTGAGCCGCCACCATGAATATCGAAATGCTCGCCAAGATGTTTATGATTCATCGCCGAACATTCAATGTGCCAGCCGGGTCGTCCCGCCCCCCAGGGTGAGTCCCACTGAGGTTCACCGGGTTTAGCCGATTTCCACAAGACAAAGTCCATGGCGTCCCGTTTGTCGGTATCAATCTCAACCCGCGATCCCAAATTTAATTGACTGAGGTCTTGTTTACTCAGTTTTCCATAATCAGCGTAACGCGCTACTTCAAACAATACGTCCCCGGAAGCGGCTTGATAGGCAAAACCCTTATCGATGAGCTGTTGAATAACCATAATGATCTCGGGCATGTGGGTGGTAACCCGTGGCTCGATATCCGGTTTGAGCAAATTTATGGCGGCAAAATCCTCATGCATCATGGCTATGGTGCGTTCAGTGAGTTGCTCGGTGGATTCTTGATTTTGTTGGGCACGCTGAATAATTTTGTCATCGACGTCAGTGATGTTTCGCACATAATTCACTGCGTAACCACTAAAGCGCAAATAGCGCACCATTAAATCAAAACTTAAGTAGGTGCGAGCGTGCCCCATGTGACTTAAGTCATAGACGGTGATGCCACACACATACATGCCCACTTTGCCTGCTTGCAACGGTTTGAATTGCTCTTTTTGCCGCGTGAGGGTGTTGTAAATTTGTAACATTAACCGTTCCTATTCTGCCTGATTGTGTTGATTTCTGTAAAAACCGCGATTCTAGCATTGTGAATTCAGCATCGCATTAAGCAATAACGCAGATAGGCTTAAAATGTCATTTGGTTTAGTGCTAGAATGCGCGCTTTGTTTATTTATCACAGTGACAAGGTAGCGATATGGTTAAACTTCATACAAATTACGGGGTAATTACCCTTACATTGTTTGCCGAGAAGGCGCCATTGACCGTGGCCAACTTTCTGGAATACGTAAAAGAGGGCTTTTACGACAATACTATCTTCCATCGCGTTATCGATGGTTTTATGGTTCAAGGTGGCGGTTTTGCATCAGGCATGAAACAAAAACCCACCAAGGCTACCGTGAAGAACGAAGCCAACAATGGTCTTGCCAACAACACTGGAACGGTAGCAATGGCGCGCACCAACGAACCGCATTCAGCCACCGCCCAGTTTTTCATCAACGTGAATGACAACAGCTTCCTAAATTTCCGCAGTGAAAGCCCAGACGGTTGGGGTTACTGTGTTTTTGCTGAAGTATCAGATGGCATGGATGTGGTGAACAAAATCAAACAAGTGAGCACTGGCAATGCCGGTTATCACCAAGATGTGCCCGTTGAAGACGTGGTCATCCAAAAAGTTGAATTAGTCGACTAGGTCTTGCGCTGGCCGGATCTAGCATCCGGCCAAGATGCTTGCCATGCCTCAGCAACCTTTTACTTACTTCATTTCTGACTTACATCTGAGTGTTGATCGCCCAGATATTAGCCAATGCCTTTTTACATTTTTAGCCGAACAAGCACCAAAAGCACAAGCCCTGTACATATTGGGCGATTTGTTTGAAGTGTGGATTGGTGACGATGATCTGAGCCCGTTTAATTTGCAGATTGCCGCCGCCTTTAAAGCCTTAGCGGATCAAGGTGTAGCCATCTATTTTATTCATGGCAATCGCGATTTCTTATTACGCAAAAGATTTGCCCAACGTGCAGGTTTTACCATACTGCCCGAACAAGTTGTGGTTGACCTGTATGGCACACCGACCCTGCTGATGCATGGAGACGAGCTTTGCACCCTGGATATTGCGTATCAACGTTTTCGCAAAAAAGCACGCAGCTGGTGGTGGCCGCGAATAATTCTCAGCTTGCCCTTAACCACGCGGCGTAAAATAGCCGAAAACGGTCGCAAAAAAAGTCAGCAGAATCTACAAAAACTCAGTGATGACATCATGGATGTAACGCCCGAAGAAGTGCTCAAAGCCCTGCGTCAGCATGGTGTGACGCGCCTCATTCACGGCCATACTCATCGCCCTGCCGTGCATCAAGTCGATCTTGACGGACAAGCTGGCGAACGCATCGTTTTAGGCGATTGGTACGATCAAGGCAGTATATTAAAAGTCGATGCACAGCACTGCGAGCTAACACAGCAGGCCTTTGCTAGCGCCTAAGCTGCCTTAATATCTCGTTTTATTCCGCCCCTCACGCTATTTTTTAACAATACATCTCTACTCAGATTCGAGACGTTGCAGCAAAGCAAACGTGTCATGGTAATGCAGTAAAACTGTCACGCCAGTGTCGCCTAATTGTCAATAATCTGTTAGCTCTCTTGCATATTTAATGCCTATTCTAGCGCTCGTTATTCTCGGCTGAGCGTGTTGTACAGCCTATTCAAAACCCACGCAAATAGGATCATCTAGAATGAAAATAACCTGCAAAGCAGCAGCTGGTTTGTTGGCATTAGCCGTCTCCAGTGCTATTCATGGCGCGGTGGTGCCAGCCGAACAACAAAACAGCCCTTGGTATAGCGACGGGCAAAGCAAACTCGACCATAAACTCGACACCAACAACAAATTTAAAGCCAAAAACGTCATCTTATTTGTTGGGGATGGCATGGGTATTTCAACCCTCACTGCCGCGCGCATTCTGAAGGGGCAAATGGCCGGGCATACTGGCGAAGAAGGCTATTTGAGTTTTGAAACTTTTCCTCATACCGCCTTGGTTAAAACTTACAATGTGGATGCACAAACCCCTGATTCCGCTGGCACCATGACGGCGATGATGTCGGGTTTGAAAACCGATGTAGGGGTGATTGGTGTAGATGAAGACATCGAGCGTGGTAACTGTGCTACTGTCGCCGGTAACGAACTCACCACGGCTTTAGAACTGGCCGAAATCAAAGGTTTGTCTACCGGCATCATTTCTACCGCACGCATTACCCATGCAACCCCCGCCGCCGTGTATGCCAAGTCAGCAGACCGCAACTGGGAAGATGATGGTGATATGAGCGACGCCGCCAAAGCGGCTGGCTGCAAAGATATTGCTGATCAGTTGGTTAATTTTGAACACAATTTAGAACAGCGTTTTCGTGGTGTTGATGTAGACGGTTTAGAGGTAGTCATGGGTGGTGGGCGTCGCTCTTTTTTACCTAAAGATGCGGCGTTTAACTCCAATGATGCCGTAAGTGCGGTGGAAGGCGACCGCACCGACGGGCGTGATCTCACCGCAGAATGGCAAGCGCTTTATCCAAACGGTGTCTATGTGACGGACCAAAGCGGTTTTGATGCCATTGATGCCAATAGCACCAAACAGGTGTTTGCCCTATTCAATGAATCACACATGCAGTATGAAGCTGACCGCGCAAATGATGTAGCCGGTGAACCCTCCATTGCACAAATGACCACAAAAGCTATCGACATACTGGATAACAACGACCAAGGCTTTTTCTTGATGGTGGAATCTGGACGAATTGACCATGGTCACCACGCCGGCAGTGCTTACAACGCATTGACGGATGCCATTGCTTTGGCAGATGCGGTAGAGGCGGCAGTAGCCAATACCAATCCAGATGAAACCTTGATCTTAGTCACCGCCGATCACAGTCATGTATTTACCGTCGCGGGTTACCCCAAACGTGGTAATCCCATTTTAGGCAAGGTCATTTCAGTAGGGTCAGACACACCGGTACTTGCCGCCGACGGCATGCCCTACACCACCGTCGGCTACAACAACGGCAATGGTTATCACGATCTGGGCACTGCCACCGATGCCGACCTCAGTTACAACGAAGCCATCGCCTCTGGCCGTGCAGATTTGAGCGCTGTGGACACTACCCGTTCTGGTTTTCATCAAGAAGCACTGGTGCCTTTAGGAGATGAAACCCATGCCGGTGAAGATATTACCTTACATGCCACAGGCCCGGGCTCTCAGTTGGTTCAAGGTACCATTGAACAAAGCGTAGTGTTTCATTTGATCGAGCAAGCGCTTGATTTAATTCAAGAATAGGCAGGAGAAAAATATGAAGAATTTTAAATTGAGCTTGGTCGCCCTCGCTTTAATCGGTCTCACTGCCTGTGGTGACGGTGACGATGGAAAAGATGGCACAAACGGCACAAATGGAGCCAACGGCGCCAATGGCAGCAATGGCTTCAATAGCTTAGTGATGCAAACCGCCTTGTCGGTGGGTGATACCCAGTGCCCCAATAGTGGAGTCAAAATTGACTCTGGTTTAGACAGCAATAGTAACGGCTCCATGGATGCAGCTGAGATCACCGCCACTGAGTTTGTGTGTTCGCCAGGCGTGACACAAGTTAACACCAGCGAATTGCTTACCAACCTCAACAATGACTGGTTTGTCGCCGGGCAACAACAAGTGGTAAAAGCCAAACAAACATGGTTAGACGCTACCACCAGCAGCGCGGCAAAATCCGGGGCTAACCAACCAGCACTGGCAGCTAAATCCATCTCTAGTCTGCGTGGTAGCGCCAAAAACGTGATCTTATTTGTCGGCGATGGCATGGGTGTATCAACGGTGACAGCGGCGCGCATATTAGAAGGCCAAATGAAAGGTATGCAGGGAGAAGAAAACCAATTGTCATTTGAAAAATTCCCGTTTGCCGGCTTAGCAAAAACCTACAACGTGGATTCACAAACGCCCGATTCTGCTGGCACCATGACGGCGATGATGAGTGGCGTTAAAACTGACATTGGTGTCATCGGTGTGAGCGAAGCCGTGGAACGAGGTGATTGCACCACCGTTGCTGGCCACGAATTGGTCACAGCGCTAGAACTGGCGGAAATTGCTGGTAAATCTACTGGCATCGTGTCTACTGCTCGTATCACCCATGCCACGCCTGCCGCCACGTTTGCTAAATCGGCTGATCGTGATTGGGAAGACGACGGTGACATGCCGGCGGCGGCCATCGCGGCTGGCTGCAAAGACATCGCTGATCAACTTATTAATTTCGAGAACTATCTCGAAACACGGATTGGCGGCATTGACGTTGACGGAATGGAAGTCATCATGGGCGGCGGTCGCCGTAGCTTTTTACCCAAAGATGCCGCCTTCAACAGCGGTGATCAAGTAAGTGCGGTGGAAGGGGATCGCACTGACGGACGTGATCTAACCGCGGAATGGCAAGCCAAGTACAGTGATGGCGTATATGTCATGGATCAAGCAGGGTTTGATGCAGTGGATCCAAGCAACACCCACAAGCTCTTCGCCTTGTTTAATGAATCTCACATGCAATATGAAGCTGATCGCAGCAATGATGTTGCTGGTGAGCCGTCTATTGCACAAATGACCGAAAAAGCCATCGATATCTTAGATAACAATCAAGAGGGGTATTTCTTGATGGTTGAATCTGGTCGTATCGATCACGGTCATCACGCTGGCAATGCCTACACCGCTCTAACGGATACCATTGCATTTTCTGACGCCATTCAAAAAGCGGTGGAAATGAGCGACATGAGTCAAACATTGATCATTGTTACCGCTGACCATGGCCACGTATTCACTATCGCTGGTTATCCAAAACGTGGCAATCCCATATTGGGTAAAGTGGTGAATGTCGGTGCCAGTGAACCAGCCTTGGCAGCTGACAATCTACCCTATACAACCTTGGCCTATACCAATGGCAATGGGTTTCGTGACTTAGGCGCAGAAACCGATGGTGACGAAGGCTATAATGTGCCGATTGCCGCAGGTCGCCATGATCTGACAGATGTTGACACCACAACTCCAGGTTTTCACCAAGAAGCCTTAATTCCTTTGAGTTCAGAAACCCACTCCGGGGAAGACGTTGGGATTTTTGCTGCTGGCCCAGCGGCCTTGTTAGTTAACGGTACCAACGAACAAAGCATGATTTATCATGTGATGGACTTTGCCGCTGACCTGAGCGTTAAGGCCAACGCCAAGCAAGTTCAATAATTGACGTTTAATGCCCAAAGGGTGTAGCCAGCGCTGCGCCCTTTTTTTGTAGCGATGGAGTTCATATGCACTATTTTTTGATCATGCTTAGTTTGTTTAGTCTTAGTGTTAGTGCTAACGAATGTGCAGTTGATGCCAATCAATTGCGCGCTGACTATCAAATGAACAGTAGCCAAAACGGTCAACTTGGCCAACAACAAACCCTGATTTTATGGCGTCAAGGGGCAAGCGTTGCCCAGCAACACCCAAACCTTGGGGTAAGTGAGTCATGGTATTTACTCAACAATCAGCAAATAAAAGCCACACGCTTTTTTGATAATAAACAACGTGCTATTGAGTATCAGCCCGGAGAACAAGTGCACGGTAAACGAGAGCGTGATTGGTCTTATCGCTTTCAATTGATTAGTGACCAGTTATTTACGCAGTTACAGCTGGAGACACAAACCGGCAGTGGCTGTGATTTACTGCAAGTTTGGCGCGGTGAGACCGCACAAGGTAGGATTAAACTGCACTGGTTACCAGCCTTGAAATTGGTTAATTATTTGAGTTATCAAGCAGGTAAAAACCATGATGAGTGGACACTTGTTGCGTATTCGACCGACCCTGACAACATTCAACAGTTTTTTAGCCAACGGGATGGTTATCAAACCACTGACTACGCCGACATTGGCGACGATCATAGCGATCCATTTTTAGCCAAGATGATCAATCTAGGTTTTATTGAACACAGTGCCTCTGGCTTCTACACGGCTGAGGGTGAAGCGATAGCGGGTGAGCATTAACGGTAGTTTAAAAGACCGGGCTTAAGCATAAGTCCGGTCTTTGCTCGTTGAGCCAGCATCGTTAATATTTAAGTGTGGCGAAAACGTTGTTTTGTTTGAGTGTTGCTAAACCATCCGACAAGTTTGTCGCCAGAGCGGTTTTACCCGAATGTTTAGACAGCACCAGATAGCCATCAGCACTGACTACTTCAACATAGTCTGCTTGTTGAATGCGATGTTGAGTGTCGTATTCTTCGAGGTAAGGCACAATGCTCTCGCGCATGTGAATGAAGGTATCAATTCGTCCATTTTGTAACAAGGCAAATAAGGTTTGTACGTCAGGGGCTTCCACCACAGTCAGACTGGTGTCGCTATCAAATTGCGCAAAATGTTGACTACCACGCAGTTTACCAATCACCAATTTGCGCAAATCTGCATAAGTTGCAATGCTAATCGCCGTGTCTACTTGATAAAAAGCAAAAGCCGAACTGGCGTTAAAAATAGCGGGTTTTAAAAACAACAAGTCACGTTCACGTTCAGCGCTTTGAGATAACCCTGCTAACAAATCAATTTTGCCATGTTTGACTAAGCTGACGCAGCGTGCCCAGGGGCAAAAAACAAATTCGATACGCACACCAGCTTCTTTGCCTAGCTGTTTGGCGATAGTCACAAGGCTCCCCTTAGCCTGCCCCTGTTCATCTTTATAGTTATAGGGTGGGCTGTGATCGAAGCCCATGCTTAATACCGGCAATTCCTTAGCAACACAATTGGCTATCAACAACTTAGCGCTGCAAAACATGGCCAGTAATAAACAACGATTTTTCAAAATAATCCCAATCCTTATAAGGGGTGAGTGGACATTTTACCTCAGTTGACCGGGAATAACGAACGATGAACTGCGACAAAAATGTAAACATGACAGACATTCACCCTTCACACAGGCATTGAATCCTTGCGACTTACTTGATAGAAATGCGCCACCGTCTTAATTTTTGGTCAGATCTTCATGTTACGTCTTTGCGTGTTTATTTATCTTGCTTTTACGTTATGCGCCTGTTCGTCGCTGCCTGCCAAGGTTGTCAGTCGTCAAGCCGAGCCCTCTATTGCACAACAGATGCAGCGAACGATGCAAGCCTACGCGACTACTGGCATGGTTTTGTCTGTACTCGAACCAAATAAACCACCCACGATTCTAGCCTTTGGCAAAGCCAACCAAGCTACAGGAGAGGTTGTCACCACCGATACATTGTTTCCTATTGCCTCCATTTCTAAGGCATTTACCACCACGGCCTTAGCCATTTTGGTGGATCGAGGTCAATTAGAATGGGATGCGCCACTACAACGTTACATCCCAGAATTTGCTATGTACGATCCTTGGGTCAGTCAGCATTTCACAGTGCGCGATGCCCTCACTCACCGTTCAGGTTTACCCCTCGGAGCAGGTGATTTGTTGTTCTGGCCGGATGGCGCACCTAGCTCGGCAGATATCTTGAAGGCCCTGCCCTACATGAAACCCACCAGCGCTTTTCGCACCGAATTTGCCTATGACAATCTGTTATATGTGATTGCCGGAGAGTTAGTGCAACGAATTTCAGGGCAAAGTTGGGCAGATTTTGTAAGCACTGAACTGTTTGAACCCATCGGCTTAAGCCAGTGTGCGGCAGACGTATCGCGCATTAAACCCGGGCAAAAAGTTGTCACAGGTCATGAGCGTTCACCGAGTGATCACCAGGGCATACCCATAGACGAGAATATGCTGTTCGCCCCATCGATGGCAGCGGCGGCAGGTATTTATTGTACGGCCGCTGATATGTTGGTGTGGGGAAAATTCTGGCTAGATGGTGCAAAGACCAAAGAGGGTAAGTCACTGCTGAGCGAACAACAACGTCAGCAAGTGTGGGCGGGAGTTACCCCGTTGGCGCCTCAGCAACTGCTGATTGATACCGACGCCAGCCACTACTCCATGTATGCCTTGGGCTGGTTTGTACAAGATTTTCAAGGCACACGCATGATTTCTCACTCTGGTGGCGCCCCCGGTGTCGTGAGTAATTTAATTTTGTTACCTGACCGAGGCATCGTGCTTTTTGCATCGAATAATGATTATTATGGGGCGCCTCAGGCTATTACCTTGCAGCTCGCCAATCAATTACTAGGGCAACAACAACATGATTACCTTGCCATGTCGGCCAGCCGCTTTGTGCGTGGTTTAGCACAAGCCAAAACCCACCTCGACGACGTGCAGACCCTCAAGCCAGGCACCCAAGCAGCTACCCTGCCCCTCACCGATTATGCTGGCGTGTATGAAGATCCTTGGTATGGTACAGTGACTATTTCTGTGCTGAACGACGCTTTGTACATAGACATGAGTCGCTCAAGTTTATTAGATGGTCCCTTACGTCACTATCAGGGAGATGCATTTTTGGCAATCTGGCCCAATCGCACTTTGAATGCGGATGCCAAGCTGATGTTCAAACTTGAGGCAGGCAAAGTGCTTGGCTTTACCATGCAAGCCATCTCCGCCATCACCGATTTTTCTTATGATTTTCATGATCTTAATTTTAGCAAGGTAAACTAAGGCTGCACTGCTGGTTTAGCCAAGTAACAATATCGCTGGTCACCTCATCTCGATTGTTCTCATTAAGTAGTTCATGTCGAGCATGAGCATAGAGCTTCAAACTGACTTTTGATTGGCCGAGCTGCTGATAAGCCTTTGTTAATTTGGGCAAACCTTTGCCCATCAAGCCTACCGGATCGTCGCTGCCACCGATAAATAACATCGGTAAGTCTGCTTGGATGTTTTGTAAACTACCTGGGCGATACAGGGCCACTAAACTGTCTAAAAACGCCTGCCAAAAACCTGTTGAACAGGCAAAACCACACAAGGGATCGGCAATGTATTGGTCGACCTCACGCTCATCTCGACTCAACCAATCAAATTCCGTTCTATTTGGCTTAAAGTGCTGATTAAACGAACCAAACGATAAAAATTGGATTAACTTGCTGGGTTTATCTTCGCCCACACGCCATTTTTCTATGCCGGCCACTAAGCGACCGAGTCGGCTTAAGCTAGGAGCTTGTAAATTTGAGGCGCTGAGGATCACGCCGTCAATAGCTTGTGGGTAATGTGTTAAAAACGATTGCACAATAAATGAGCCCATACTGTGCCCAAATAAAAAGTAGGGGCGGTCGTCATGACACTCGCTAGCTCGCACTTGGGCGATATCTGCCAATATCTGCTGCCAAGTGCTACCTTGCGCCAAGCAACCTAAGCTATCGACCTGCAACGAACCGTGACCTCGATGATTGTGTGCCACCACAGCAAATCCCGCTGCCACCAATACTTCAGCAAATCGTGCATAACGCAGCGCATGTTCTGCCATGCCATGGTTGATATGCACCCATGCCTTGGCTTCGTTATTGGGCCATACGTAAACTTGAATGACGTGACCGTCACTGCTGTTGATTTGTTTTTCAATCATCTTATTCATCGATTAAAGGTCTTGTGGAAAACATGCGCCAAAAACGCAGCCAAAGTAAAAAAAACGGTGGGTATTTAGTCAGCCAAGTAATACTCAACTGTCGACACTACCCTCACCATCTTGATGTGTGGATTATTTTTATCACGGTCACTGATGCTAAATTGCCCTTGTGATGCTTGTTTTATTTTGCCTAAACGACTGTGTGAATCAGCCGCAAATTTTTCAGCCACTGCACGTGCATTATTGGTAGCTTGTTCAATCATGGCCGGTTTGATGGCATTTAATTGGCTGAAAATGTATTCCACTTGGGCATTGTAATTGTCGCCACTGAACACGATGCCTTCTTTGCCCAGCTCCGATATTGAACTCATCACCTTGCGTACTCTGGTCACATCATTTGCGTAGACGGTGATGGTTTGCACCGCGGTATAACGAAACTTTACGTTGTTGTCGCTACCATATTGCTGAGCGTTTTTATCCATAATGGTAGGCGGATCGATACTTATCTCGCTGGCATCAATGGCATTAGCTTGTAAAAAATTGATGATTTTTTTACTGCTACTGTCCACTAATGCATAAAGCTTGCTCAGGTCATTTTCGGCAAAGGTGAATTGAATGGGCCAGATCACAATATCCGCAGGATACTCCTGTTCCGCCAAGCCTTTTACTGTGACGCTGCGTTCGAATTGCTTCACTTCCAGGGCTGCAGATTTTAGGATGTAAGCCAAACCGAGCAAACCCAACACGCAACAGATCCCCAATATTAACGCACTGCCTTTTGACATAGTAGTCATGCACCCACTCCGTTGATATCAACACCATTAGACTATCACGCATCCTTTCATACTCCCTCAACCATGCCAAGTGCTTCAGCCCTTCACCTCAGTAAAAGTATGTCATATCGATGTGCAAACCGCGGTGTATGACAACCCGCATTATGGATTTTCGTATTCACACCATGATCAGCTTTGCGTTTGCGCAGGCCTGGGTTAACGTAGCTTTGTTAACAAACTGTAAAGAAGAGGGTTGCATGGCTTTTTTGAATGAAGCAGCAAAACACGCATATTGGCGGGCAAATATTCGCTTGGTGCTCAAACTTTTAAGTATTTGGTTTGTGGTGTCGTTTGGCTGCGGTATTTTGTTGGTTGACTGGCTGAATAGTCTGCAGGTATTTGGCTTTAAGCTTGGCTTTTGGTTCGCGCAACAAGGAGCGATTTACGTATTTGTGCTGCTGATTTTTGTTTATGTACACAAAATGAATCAGCTTGATAAGCGCTTTAATGTTGACGAGAAATAAGGCTGGCCAATGAGTATTCAAACCCTAACATTTATTATTGTCGGCCTGTCGTTTGCCCTGTATATCGGCATTGCAATTTGGGCAAGAGCGGGCTCAACCCAAGAGTTTTATGTGGCCGGAGGGGGCGTTAATCCCATCGCTAATGGCATGGCCACAGCAGCGGATTGGATGTCTGCCGCCTCATTTATTTCCATGGCGGGTCTAATCTCCTTTATGGGTTACGACGGTGCCGTGTACTTACTTGGGTGGACAGGTGGTTACGTGCTGTTAGCACTGTGTTTAGCGCCGTATCTGCGCAAGTTTGGCAAGTTTACAGTGCCTGATTTTATTGGTGATCGCTATTACTCTCAAACTGCTCGAACGGTAGCCGTCATCTGCGCTATTTTTGTATCGTTTACTTATGTTGCTGGCCAAATGCGCGGCGTCGGTGTGGTTTTTAGTCGCTTTTTAGAGGTTGATATTACCCTTGGGGTGGTGATTGGCATGGCCATCGTCTTTTTTTATTCCGTATTAGGCGGAATGAAAGGCATTACCTACACACAAGTCGCTCAATATTGTGTATTAATTTTTGCTTACTTGGTGCCGGCAGTATTTATTTCCATCATGATCACCGGTCATGCTCTGCCACAAAGTGGCTTTGGCGCAACCTTGGCGGATGGTTCGGGGGTGTATTTACTGGAAAAATTGGACGGACTCTCCGCACAGCTTGGTTTTCAGGCTTATACCGAAGGCAGTAAAAACACCATCGATGTGTTTTGTATCACCGCGGCTTTAATGGTGGGCACAGCGGGTCTACCTCATGTCATTGTGCGTTTTTTCACGGTACCCAAGGTACGCGATGCACGTAAAAGTGCCGGTTGGGCCCTGCTGTTTATTGCTATTTTATATACCACCGCCCCCTCGTTGGCTGCATTTGCGCGCATCAATATGATCGAAACCATCAATGGCCCTGAGCAAAGCGGCACCCCTTATGCTGAAGCGCCGACTTGGATCACCAATTGGGAAAAAACCGGCCTGATAACCTGGCAAGACAACAATGCCGACGGCAAGATGTTCTATGCCGGGGACGAGCGTAATGAAATGACCGTTGATCGGGATATCATGGTGTTGGCCAATCCTGAAATTGCCAACTTACCAAATTGGGTAGTGGCTTTAGTGGCGGCTGGTGGCATTGCCGCCGCCCTCTCCACTTCGGCAGGTTTGTTGCTGGTGATATCCACGTCCATTTCCCATGACTTATTAAAACGTAATCTCATGCCGGCTATTTCAGAACGTCGAGAATTATTTTACGCCCGCTTGGCGGCAGCGGCCGGGGTAATTGTTGCTGGGATCTTGGGTATTTACCCCCCTGGATTTGTCGCTCAGGTGGTGGCTTTTGCTTTTGGTCTTGCCGCATCCAGCTTCTTCCCAGCCATTATCCTTGGTATTTTCTACAAACGCATGAACAGCCAAGGTGCCATTGCTGGAATGATTGCGGGTATTACCTTTACCAGCGCCTACATTGTGTACTTTAAGTTTATTAATCCTGAGGCAAATACAGCGGTGAATTGGTTGCTGAATATCTCGCCAGAAGGTATCGGTACGGTGGGCATGTTGATCAATTTTGCAGTGGCTTTGAGTGTGCATAAATTCACCGGTGACTCACCGGCACATATTCAGCAATTGGTGGAGGATATTCGCTTTCCAGAAGGAGCAGGAAAAGCGCAAGACCATTAGCTAGCCGTCAAATTCTAATGGCTTAATCAGGTATTCAGCGTGCAAGTACGGTGCTGAATACCTTGCTTCGATGGTTTACTTACTCAATCATTGCCAATTAAATGACCGCGGCTAACTCTGCGCCTTGACGAATGGCTGCTTTGGCATCAAGTTCCGCTGCCACATAGGCGCCACCAATTAAATGTGTTTTGATCTGCTGCGCGTCGAGTTCAGCTTGCAGCGCACGCAATGGCTCTTGGCCGGCACATAAAATCACATTATCCACGGCTAAACAGCGTGGCTCGTCATTCACGATGATATGCAAACCTTCATCATCAATACGCACATACTCTACCCCGGCTAACATCTTGACTTGTTTACGCTGCAGGCTACTGCGGTGGATCCAACCCGTTGTTTTTCCAAGATTTTTACCGACTTTTGAGGTTTTACGTTGCAGCAGATAAACCTGACGAGCAGGGGCTTCGATTTCCGCTGGCATTAACGCGCCACTGTGCTGATAGGTTTTGTCGATACCCCAAGATTTAAGCCATTCATCTGGCTTTACACTTAGCGATTCTTTTTCCACTAAAAACTCTGCCACATCAAAACCAATACCACCGGCACCGATAATGGCGACGGTTTTACCCACAGGTTTATTGTCGCGCAATACATCCAAATAACTCAGCACCTTGGGGTGATCAACACCTTGCAATGTTAAACGCCTTGGCACAATGCCAGTGGCGAGCACCACTTGGTCAAATTTTCCCGCTTGCAAGGTTGCGGGGGTTTGCTCGCTGTTCAACTCAAGTTTGACCCCAACCTGCGTAAGTTTGTGTTGGAAGTAACGCAGTGTTTCGTAAAATTCTTCCTTGCCAGGGATACGTTTGGCGTAGTTAAACTGTCCGCCAATTTCACTGGCTTTATCAAACAAATGCACCTCGTGTCCGCGCTCAGCCGCATAACAACTAAACGCGAGTCCTGCTGGGCCTGCCCCTACCACTGCGATTTTCTGTTTATGGGTGGTGAGGGTAAAATTCAGTTCAGTTTCATAGCCTGCGCGGGGATTGACCAAACAACTGGCCCGTTTTTTCTGAAAACCGTGATCAAGACAAGCTTGATTACAGGCGATACAGGTATTAATCAGCTGGCTTTTTCCCTGCTGTGCTTTTTGGACAAAATTCTCATCCGCTAAAAATGGCCGAGCCATAGACACCATATCAGCATGCCCCTCGGCTAAAACTCGCTCTGCCACGTCTGGTGTATTGATACGATTGGTGGTAATTAGCGGCACACTCAATTCACTTTTCATTCGCTGGGTGATCCACGTAAAGGCCGCACGTGGCACCATGGTACCGATAGTAGGTACCCGCGCTTCATGCCAGCCGATGCCGGTATTGATTAGGGTTGCGCCCGCCGCTTCGATGAGTTTGCCAAGTTCAACCACTTCTTGCCAGTGGCTGCCGCCTTCGACCAAATCCAACATAGAAAGACGGAAGATAATGATAAATTTCTCACCGACCTTTTGTCGCACTGCTTTCACAATTTCCACGGCAATGCGCGAACGGTTTGCGAAGCTCCCTCCCCACTCGTCAGTTCGCTGATTGGTGCGTTCACAGAGAAACTGATTAATAAAATAACCTTCTGAACCCATGATCTCCACCCCATCGTAACCCGCTAACTGTGCCATCGCGGCACAATTCATGTAGTCTTTTATGGTGCTGTAGATACCTCGTACCGACAAGGCTTTGGGTTTAAACGGCACAATGGGCGATTTGGTGGCAGAAGGTGCAACGATAAAAGGGTGATAGCCGTAGCGACCTGTATGCAAAATTTGTAGACAAATTTTACCTTGGTGTTGGTGCACGCTCTCGGTAATGATCTGGTGCTGTTTTGCATGCCGTTTGGTTGCCATGCGCGCCGCAAAAGGAAAAACCCAGCCCTGACGATTGGGACTAATGCCTCCAGTCACGATCAAAGCTGCGCCACCCGCGGCTCTGGCAGCATAAAATGCCGCGAGCTTAGCATGCCCATCTTTTTCTTCCTCCAAGCCCATGTGCATCGATCCCATCAGAAACCGATTATTCAGCGTGGTAAAACCTAGATCTAAGGGCGTAAATAAATGTGGGTAAAGATGATGTTGGGTCATGTCAGTTATCTCGCTAGCAGCAAACAATAACACCAAGTGTATGCACTGTTGGCGGCGATTGTAACAATAATTTACACTTCTGAATGTCATCTAGGCCTGAATTTAGATAGGATGCAGGCCTATTAGTAGTTTAGGTAAGTTGTCACTATGTCGTCAGGAACAAGCTGGACAAAATTGTTTTTTGTAGGTCTTTGGTCAATTCTTAATTTTTGCCGTAAGTTATTCTTTAATATCATTTTTATCATTATTTTTATCGCGTTCATCACCGTTCTTCTTAAAGACAAAGACAAAGTCGTGGTGCCCAGCGATTCCGCGTTGATCGTAAAAATGGCAGGCAGCCTGGTGATTGAAAAGCGCGGGGTTGATCCCTTCGAAGAATTTATGCAAGAAGCCTTTGAAGATGACAACAAGGATGCCGAAGTCATGCTACAAGATGTTTTGTTTGCCCTAGAAAATGCCAAACATGACAAACGTATCAAGGTCTTGGTGCTGGATTTATCTATGCTCAGCAGTGCAGGCTTGGATAAATTAGAACAGGTCGCTCAGGGCATAGAAAGCTTTAAAGAGAGTGGTAAACCTGTTTATGCGGTAGGGGATTATTTCAGTCAAAACCAATATTATTTGGCCGCCCATGCAGACCATCTATACCTCAATCCTATGGGTTTTATGTTATTCGAAGGTTATGGTCGTTATCCCACATACTACCGTTCAATGATCGAAAAACTAAAAGCCAAGACCCACATTTTTAAGGTGGGCACCTACAAATCGGCCATCGAGCCTTATATTCGTGATGACATGTCTGATGCTGCCAAAGAAGCAAACCAAGCTTGGTTGTCTGCGATGTGGAGCCAATATAAACAGAATGTGGCGCAGACCCGAGGTGTATCAGTCGATAATTTTGATGATAAGTTGGATGAGTTTTATAACAAATTTGACGCAGCAAACGGTGATTTTGCGCAGTACGCCTTGCAAAATGGCTGGGTGGATGCCCTAAAAACCCGCGAACAAGTTAGACAAGAGCTTATCGAGGTTGTCGGCAAAAACGATAATGGTGACACCTTCACCCAGATAACCTTAGCCAACTATTTAAAAATCATTAATCCACCCTTGCCTACTGTGCAAAATAATATCGATAAAGTCGGTATCGTGGTCGCCAAAGGGTCAATCCTTGATGGTAAGCAGAAACCCGGTGAAATCGGTGGCGACAGTACCGCAGCGTTACTGCGTAAAGCCCGCCTAGATAACAGCATTAAATCTGTGGTGTTATATGTGGATTCGCCAGGTGGCAGTGCCTTCGCATCGGAAATAATCCGTCAAGAAGTGGAAGAACTGAAAGCCGCAGGCAAACCTGTTGTTGCGGTTATGAGTACTTATGCGGCCTCTGGCGGTTATTGGATCTCGGCGGGCGCAGACCAAATTTGGGCCGCCCCCAGCACAATCACCGGTTCGATTGGTATCTTCGGTATGTTTTTAACCTTTGAAAATACCTTAGATTACCTTGGTATTCATACAGATGGTGTGGGTACCACTGAGTTTGCTGGTCTGCGCTTATCCAAGGACTTAGATCCGGGCATGGCTAAAATTCTGCAACGTGGCATTGAACATGGTTATGACCAGTTTATTTCCTTGGTTGCTGATAAACGCAACATGAGCAAAGAGCAAGTCGACCACATTGCTCAGGGGCGGGTATGGATAGGCAATACGGCTAAGGAACTTGGTTTAGTTGACGAACTTGGTTATTTGCAAGACGGGATTAAATCAGCCGCCAAATTGGCCAACCTAGACCAATATGATACTCAGTACGTACAACGTAACTTGAGTAGCAAAGAGTTGTTTTGGAAGGAAGTGCTTGGTCAAGCGGCCGTTTATATGGACGGCAGTTTTAAAACCAAAACCCCTTCTGGATTGCTCAAATTAGTCAATTCGGTATCGGCGGAATTAGACCTCAGTATCAAGTTTAATGATCCACGTGGTGTCTATGCCTTTTGCCTAGAGTGTAATTTGTAGTATTAAAAAGGGGCAACACGCCAGATTACGCTAAGGTATGCGTACTGTGTAATCTGGCATCTAAACTCAAGGCGGCATTTTTAGCCTCGATGGCGTAGTTTTCAAGGGCAATATCTTCATCGCTTTGTGGTTGCCAAGCCGGCACAGAAACCGGCTGTCCCTTCTCGTCACAGGCGACAAAAACCATCATACTGTGTCCCGTTTGCTCCACCACATCCAACTTTGGATCACTGGCTTCAATCTTAATAAAAATATGCATACTGGTGCGCCCGGTGTGGATTACGCGGGCATTTAGGGTAACCAATTGCCCAACTTGTACCGGGCGTAAAAAGCGAATGGCGCCAATAGACACGGTGACACAATATTTACCACTGTATTGCGCAGCACAGGCATAACCAGCTTGATCCATCCATTTCATCACGATACCACCGTGCACTTTGCCACCAAAGTTGACATCGGTGGGCTCGGCTAAAAAACGAAAATCAATGGAACGGCGTGGCTGCAAAGCTTGGGTCATAGGTGCCTCATTAACATTGGAAAACAGGAGATATGCGGTAAACTATACCGACTATTTTTCAATCTGCGAAGTGTAGCGACGTGATCCCATTGACATCACGTCACAACCGGTATTGAACGTGAACAAAGGCTAGTGTGAAAATAAACGGTATCGATTCAGCGAAGCAACAAATTAGTCAACATGTCGCGGTGTGTATCAACCAGGCATCTAGCTATTTTTCTCGTGTTTTCCCGATGCCTGATATCAATTTCAAGCAACGAGGAAAAATCGCCGCCAGCGCCCAACTGCAGAAAAATACCCTGCGCTTCAATCCTGTATTAATGATGGATAATTTGCCGCGTTTCCTCAATGAAGTGGTGGCTCACGAAGTATCTCACTTGCTGGCTTTTCAACTGTATGGACGAGTGAGACCCCACGGTAAAGAGTGGCAGGCCTTAATGCTCGAGGTCTTTGGTGTTAATCCCAAAACTTATCACAATATGGACGTGAGCAAGGTAGTGGGTAGACAGCTTCCCTACCTCTGTGCCTGTGGTGTGGTGCACTTAAGCATTAGGCGCCATAACAAGGTTGTGCGCAAAATTCAGCGCTATCGCTGTCTTAAATGCGGCGAAATCTTACAGGCTGCGTAAACCAAAACGGGGTCTAAAGTCTATTTGGTATTAAAACCAACGACGTGTAAAGGCTTTGTCTAATTCCTCAAAAGCAGTTTTGAGCAAATGCGCCAACTCCATGTATTTTGGTTTGCCTTTAGGCTGCTGCAAACTACAGCCCTGCAACTGCATATTATGCTGGATCTCAAAATACCAACTCGACAAAGCAGGGGGCAAAATTTGATTAGCGCGGTGCCCGAGCCATAACAATCCCTGCATGGGTAAGGTCAGAAAAAATGCGCCCACCGCTAATGCCTGAGGCAGTTGTTGTACCCCTTGTACGTTCACCAAAGTAGCCACCACCAACACCGCTAATGGCGGCATGACCTTAATTGATAGGCGGGTGGCTGAAATTACCCGGTTTTCAGGAAAAAGCGTAGTTAACTGTTCCTGTGTTGGCCAAGTTTGCATGTATTGTTGACCATCTTTAAACAGACCGCCCAAAGTTTGCGCCACAGGTAGCTCCTCTTCATAGCCCTATAGCGCAGTGTAGCGCTTTAGGCAGTATTTGACCAAACATCATTATTCATAGCTTATGCCCAACAATAAGGCACGTAAGTTCACTGCGTTATTGTATACAATCGCTAAACAATCAGTACCCAAATTAAACGAGTCAGGCTAGTATAAAGTTTACATATCAATGCCAAGTAATGATAAAAAATGCTTATGAATCAATATGTACTTGTCCTGAACTGCGGCAGCTCTTCGATTAAGTTTGCCATCATCGACGTGGCCAGTGGCGACGCTTTGTTACAAGGCTTAGCGGAAAATCTGGGCAATCAGAGTAGTCAGCTGCGCTACACCCATGCACAACAAAAAGCGCAGGGTGCATTATCTGCTGCTGCCAATCATCAAGATGCCTTAAACGCCATCGTGGACGTATTGCAGCAGTTTCCTGAGTTAAACCAGGCTTTGGTTGCCGTGGGGCATCGCGTGGTGCACGGTGGTGAAACCTTCACGCATTCCACCCTCATCAACGCAGAGGTGAAACAAGCCATTCAGAAAACCGCACACATGGCGCCCCTGCACAACCCAGCGAATCTTGCTGGCATTGAAAGTGCACAAGCTGCCTTCCCCAACTTACCCCATGTAGCCGTTTTTGATACTGCGTTTTTTCAAACAATGCCCAAACATGCCTATTTGTATGCCCTGCCCTATGACTTGTACACTAAGCATGGGATCCGGCGTTATGGTTTTCATGGTTCCAGCCATTATTTTGTCGCCCATCAAGCCGCGCATCTGCTGCACAAAGATATCCATCAGTGTAATTTGATCACCGCACATTTAGGTAACGGTTGCAGTATCGCTGCGATAAAAGCAGGTCGAGCTGTGGATACCAGTCTTGGTTTTACGCCGTTGGAAGGCTTAGTGATGGGGACGCGTTGCGGCGATATTGATCCCAGTTTACCTAGCTTTTTGATTGACCAATTAGGCTACACTTCACAACAAGTAACGGATTTACTCAATAAACAATCCGGTTTACTTGGTATTTCTGAGCTCAGCAATGACTGTCGCGCCCTCGAAGAAGAACAGGCAAAAGGCAATCGACACGCCAAACTAGCCTTAGACATGTTTGTCTATCGCTTAGTGAAATATATTGGTGCCTACTTAGCCGTTGTCGGCCCGTTGGACGCCTTAGTATTTACTGGGGGAATTGGCGAAAATTCTGCCTACATTCGCTCACAAACCCTAATTCAGCTCAGTCATCTGGGTTTTGAAATAGATAAATTGCGTAATCAACAAATGCGTTTTGGTCGCTCAGGACTGATCTCCGTTGCTACATCCCATCCTGTGTATGCCATTGCCACCAATGAAGAATGGGTCATAGCCCAAGATGCGCTGCAATACACAAACAAAACGTAAGGAGTGAACATGCCGCGGCGAATAATGTTAATCCCTGTGGGCAACAGCGTCGGTTTAACCAGCGTTAGTTTAGGTTTGGTGCGAGCCATGCAACAGCAAGGTTTGAAAGTTAATTTTTTCAAACCCATTGGCCAACCACGCCAAGGTGAAAACGAAGTCGAAAAGTCCACCACCATCGTTGAGCAAGTAGGCTTGCTAAAACCCGCCCCACCGCTAAGCACGGCTTACGTGGAAGACATGATCAGCAAAGACAAATTGGACGTGCTCCTCGAAGAAATCATCGCGTTGTACGAAGAGTACGCCAACACCGATGGCAAAGCCGACGACATCAGTATCATTGAAGGTTTGATCTCCACGCAAAATCATCCTTACGCAGTGCGTTTAAACCGAGAAATCTGCAACGCATTGGATGCGCGCATTGTATTAGTCAGCTCACCGGGCAATCTAAATCTGACCCAGCTCAATGACAAATTGGAAATCGTGGCAGATAACTACGGCGGCCACAAAGCCAAAAAAGTGTTGGGCTGCATTTTTAACAAGGTCAATGCGCCTTTGGATGAACGTGGTCGTTTAAGTGCAGATTTGATGGAAGAACACAACGATGACAACACCTTAAAGATCATTAAAAGACTCAAGAAGCTGCCCATTTTCTCTAAGTCATTTGCTTTACTTGGCTGCATAACCTGGAGTTTTGATTTAGTGGCACCACGGGTTAAAGATGTATGTAATCACCTCAATGCCAGTATGTTGAATGAAGGCGACTATCAGCACCGCCGCCTCAGAAGCGTGCATTTTTGTGCGCGTGAAATACACAACATGGTGTCGGTGCTAAAACCCGGTGCCCTGTTGGTGATGTCGGGAGATCGCAGCGATGTATTTGTGTCTGCCTGCCTAGCCACGCAAAATGGCACCAAGATTGGTGCTTTGTTGTTGACGGGTGGCTACGAGCCCGATCCACGCATAAAAGAACTTTGCGCCCAAGCGTTAGCAAGCGGCTTACCTGTGATGCTGGTAAAAGAGAATACCTGGCAAACATCGCTCAACTTGCATTTCTTTAACCAAGAAGTACCGGTGGATGATGAGCAACGCATCAATCGCGTGATGGACCATGGCGCTGGGTGCATCGATCCAGCATGGATTGCCTCACTCAGCCAAGGGGCGAGCAAAGCGTTGCGCCTCTCCCCCCCCGCTTTTCGCTACAAGTTAACCCAACTCGCTAAAGCCGCCCGTAAAACCATTGTATTACCCGAGGGTGATGAACCGCGTACGATCAAAGCAGCGGCGATTTGTGCAGAGCGTGGTATTGCCAACTGCATTTTGCTCGGTGAAAAAGCCGAAATTTTACGCATTGCTGAACAACAAGGTGTGCAACTACCTGATTCGGTGAAAATTATGCAGCCCGAAGAGGTACGCAGTCGCTACATCGATCCCTTAGTTGAGTTGCGCAAACACAAAGGACTCACTGCAGTAGTGGCAGAAGAACAATTGCTCGACAACGTGGTATTAGGCACGATGATGTTGCAGCAAGGCGATGTGGATGGTTTAGTGTCTGGGGCGGTGCATACCACAGCCAATACCATCCGCCCTGCCTTACAGCTGATTAAAACAGCCCCTGGCGCATCATTGGTGTCTTCGATCTTTTTTATGTTGTTACCAGAACAAGTACTGGTCTACGGTGACTGCGCCATCAACCCTGACCCCAACGCCGAGCAACTTGCCGACATTGCTATTCAGTCAGCAGACTCAGCGGCAACGTTTGGCATAGAACCAGTGGTGGCGATGATCAGTTACAGCACGGGAGATTCAGGCACTGGTGTCGATGTAGACAAAGTAAAAAAAGCCACAGAAATTGCTCAGCAAAAACGCCCAGATTTATTGATTGATGGTCCCTTGCAATATGATGCCGCAGTCATGGAGAATGTGGCGCGGAAAAAAGCCCCAAATAGCAAAGTAGCCGGCAAAGCCACTGTGTTTATTTTTCCTGATCTTAATACTGGTAATACAACATATAAGGCTGTACAACGCAGTGCTAATTTGCTGAGTATTGGGCCAATGCTGCAAGGCATGGGCAAACCCGTGAATGATTTAAGTCGAGGAGCCTTGGTGGATGACATCGTGTTTACCATTGCTCTGACGGCTATTCAAGCTACTCAGTCACCCGGGAAATCATAGGTGCACGGCAGAGCGATATTTAGCTTTTGTGTCGCCTTGCTATTGAAAGTCTGGCTTGCGTCCCTATCTCTGCAAGCTAATTGTTAAATTTAACCACTTTGGATGACTTTGTTAGAGCACATCCAGTATTTTTTGGAGAGCACCATGTCTTCGACACGACACGTAAAACTATTGATCTTAGGATCTGGCCCAGCGGGTTATTCAGCGGCTGTTTATGCGGCTAGGGCCAATCTTAAACCGGTGCTCCTCACTGGTATTCAGCAAGGTGGACAGCTTACCACCACAACAGAAGTGGAAAACTGGCCTGGTGATCCTGAGGGCTTAACCGGTCCTGATCTGATGGTGCGCATGCAAAAACATGCTGAAAAATTTGATACAGAAATCATTTTTGATCACATCAACAAAACCGATTTATCGAAAAAGCCTTTTACGCTTTATGGTGATCAAGGCGTGTATACCTGTAATGCTTTAATCATTGCTACTGGTGCTTCCGCCAAATATTTGGGCATGGAGTCTGAGCAAGCATTCATGGGTAAAGGGGTGTCAGCCTGCGCAACCTGTGACGGATTTTTCTATCGCAAGCAAAAAGTCGCGGTGATAGGCGGTGGAAACACGGCTGTTGAAGAAGCCTTATACTTGTCCAATATCGCGTCAGAAGTGCATGTTATTCACCGTCGAGACAGTTTCCGCAGCGAAAAAATCCTAGCGGACCGCCTCATGGAAAAAGCTCGAAATGGTAATGTTGTCTTACATTGGAACAGTACCCTTGACGAAGTGTTGGGCGACAATTCTGGGGTGACCGGATTGCGAATTAAAGATGTCAACACCGGTGAGAGCAAAGAACTTGCGGTAATGGGCTTATTTGTTGCCATTGGCCATCAACCCAATACGGCGATCTTTGATGGTCAACTTGACATGAAAGACGGTTACATCAAAGTAAACAGCGGCACCGAGGGTAACGCTACGCAAACCAGTGTAAGTGGTGTGTTTGCTGCTGGAGATGTGAGTGATCATATTTATCGCCAAGCGATAACCTCCGCCGGCACCGGCTGTATGGCGGCTTTAGATGCCGAAAAATATTTAGATGCATTGGCCAAATAAGCCAAACAAGGCCTCAACAAGAGGCCTTTTTTAATCATAAACTCAAAAAAAGAAGACACGAGTAGATGATCAGTTTAGCTAAATTAGGCACCACCCTCGTTTTCCCTCAACCATCAAAGGCACTGAGCGATCCTAACGGACTATTGGCTTTTGGTGGTGATTTGTCGGTGGCACGTTTACGCCAAGCCTATGCCAATGGTATTTTTCCTTGGTTTGGCGAGGGAGAGCCTATCTTGTGGTGGTCTCCTGACCCAAGAGGTGTGCTCCCCCTTGAGCAGTTCAACTGTTCAACGAAACTCGCAAGAACAATCCGTCAGCGACGGTTTAGGGTAAGTGTAAACCAAGACTTCAGTGGGGTAATTAATGCTTGTGCCACAATACCTCGCAATACCTCTGGTACCTGGATCACCAAGAAGATGTTGAATGCCTATATTGACTTGCACCAAGCCGGCCACGCGCATTCCATCGAAGTGTGGCAGGGTGAAGCCTTAGTTGGCGGTTTGTATGGGGTGGTCAGTGGTAAGTTATTTTGTGGTGAATCGATGTTCCATCAACGGACTGATGCTTCTAAAATCGCCTTGTTCCATCTTATTGAATTGCTCAAACACGAAGGCGCAAACTTGATAGATTGTCAGATGCAAAACCCACATCTAGCCAGCTTAGGTTGCATTGAGATGCCTCGTGCTAACTTTTTAAAGGTGCTTGAGCAACTTAATCAGCAGCAGTTTTCAGCAGAATGCTGGCAAGCACGCACCTTAAGTGAAGCGCAATGAAGTTTGGTATTACCCAAGCGTTTCAATGCAGTTACCTGCCTGAGCAACAAGAGCAGTTATTGGCCGCCATCCCCCCACCTGAAGGCTTACTTAGCCAGCATTATGATCTGCTGATTACCCTAGGATTTAGGCGCAGTGGTGAACAAGTCTATCGTCCACATTGTGCAACTTGCCAAGCATGCCAAGCCATACGCTTGCCCGTGCGTGCGTTTTCCCCATCAAAAAGTCAAAAGCGCCTGTTAAAACGTAATGCCGATCTAAAATTGGTGTTGAGTAAAGAAGATAAGGCTGAGTACTACGAGCTCTATGAACGTTACATCAACTGTCGCCATGCCGATGGCTCGATGTTTCCTGCCAGCATAGAACAGTATCGAGGTTTTATACTTAATCCATGGCAACAACAATGGTTTTTAGAGCTGTGGCATGATCAGGTTCTGATAGCCGTGGCGGTGACAGATGTAGTGAAAAATGGCCTGTCGGCTTTGTATACTTTTTTCTCGCCCGATTATGAGCAACGTTCCATCGGCACCTATGCTATATTGCAGCAAATTTCATTAGCACAACAACACCAACTGCCCTATCTCTATTTGGGATATCAAATCGACAGTTGTCAGAAAATGAACTATAAGCAGAATTTTTTGCCCCACGAACGTTTTTTGCACAATAATTGGCATCTAATTACAAAAAAAGCTGGGTAATGCTTTACACTCGCAGGCTTATTGGGCAAAATCTGCGCGGCTTTTTTAGACACTTATTTTTAAACAGAGGTAACAGAGTTAAATGGCGAAAGAAGATTGTATTGAAATGGAAGGAACTGTGTTGGATACCCTTCCAAATACTATGTTTCGTGTTGAGTTAGAAAATGGCCATGTCGTTACTGCCCATATTTCAGGTAAAATGCGTAAAAATTATATCCGCATTCTAACCGGCGATGCCGTCACAGTTGAAATGACGCCCTACGACTTAAGTAAAGGTCGTATCATTTATCGCGCTCGCTAGTTAGCGCCCTGTCGGTTGTATAGTGTCATTCAAGCGGATGACTCATCCCAACAACTGACTTTATTCTAGATATCCAAAAAAAAGCCCCGCACACAAGCGGGGCTTTTTTGTATTTAAAGATCACTACGCTTCAGATTTTTCCTTAGCATCGGTGACAAACTCAAAAGCCAGCTTATCGTTAACTAAGGTAATCTTCACGCTGCCACCGTGACTCAAGCGGCCAAAGAGCAGTTCATGCGCCAGTTCCTTTTTAATCTCTTGTTGGATGACACGTGCCATGGGGCGAGCCCCCATATTTTTGTCATAGCCTTTTTCAGCTAACCAAGCACGTGCTGGGGTAGATACTTCAAGTGAGACACCTTTGTTATCCAACTGCACTTGTAACTCAACAATAAATTTGTCGACAACCTGCAAGATAATCTCTTGATCAAGATGGTTAAACCACACTATCGCGTCAAGACGATTTCTAAATTCTGGCGAGAACAATCGATTAATCTCGCTCATGGCGTCATGACTGTGGTCTTGCTGTTTGAAGCCAATGGAGGTGCGCACGGTTTGCTGCACGCCTGCGTTGGTGGTCATGACTAACACCACATTGCGAAAATCAACCTTACGCCCGTTGTTATCTGTCAGGGTGCCATGATCCATCACTTGCAACAGAATGTTGTAGATGTCGCTGTGCGCCTTTTCAATTTCGTCGAGCAATACCACTGAATAAGGGTGTTTAATCACCGCATCAGTGAGCAAGCCACCTTGGTCAAAACCAACGTAGCCTGGTGGCGCACCAATTAAACGACTCACCGCATGGCGTTCCATATACTCCGACATATCGAAGCGTACTAATTCTACGCCCATAATTTTGGCAAGCTGGGCGGTCACCTCAGTTTTACCTACACCCGTCGGGCCAGCAAATAAGAAGTTGCCGATGGGTTTGGTTTCACTGCTAAGACCTGCTCTGGACAAATGAATGGCGTCTGTCAGTGTATCAATCGCTTGGTTTTGCCCAAATACCACTAATTTCAAATCACGATCGAGATTCTTAAGCACTTCTTTGTCAGAGGCCGACACGGATTTTTCAGGAATGCGTGCAATTTTAGCGATGATCATTTCGATGTCTGGTACACCAATGGTTTTTTTGCGTTTCGACACGGGCAACAAACGTTGACTCGCGCCAGCTTCGTCAATCACATCAATCGCTTTGTCTGGTAAGTGCCGCTCGTTGATGTACTTGGCAGACAATTCTGCTGCCGCACGAATAGCCTTATTGGTGAATCTCACACTGTGGTGTTCTTCGTATCGAGATTTCAAGCCCATCAATATTTTTGTGGTGTCATTAACGGTAGGCTCTAATACATCAATTTTTTGGAATCGACGAGCCAATGCCCGGTCTTTCTCAAAAATACCCTGATACTCTTGATAGGTCGTTGACCCGATGCAACGCAGTTCACCACTGCTTAACTTCGGTTTTAACAAATTCGACGCATCCATTACCCCACCCGATGCCGCACCGGCACCAATGATGGTATGAATTTCATCAATAAATAAAATGGCATTTTTATCGGCGGCTAATTCTTTGAGGATGCCCTTTAAGCGTTTTTCAAAGTCGCCACGATATTTTGTTCCGGCTAACAGACCACCCATATCAAGTGAGTAGACTACTGCTGAGCTGATGACCTCAGGCACCTCTTTGCTGACGATACGATAGGCCAAGCCTTCCGCAATGGCGGTTTTACCGACACCTGCTTCACCCACAAATAGAGGATTATTTTTGCGTCTACGACATAAAATTTGAATGCAACGCTCCAATTCCACCTCGCGGCCAATCAGCGGATCAATTTTTCCGTCTTTGGCCAGTTGATTGAGGTTGGTTGAAAACTTATGCAACATCGACGAGCCTTCTTCGCTGTCTGATGTTTCTTCTGCACTTTCGCTCGACGCGGGTGACTCGTCATCGATTTTTGATACCCCGTGGGAGATAAAATTAACCACATCTAAACGAGTAACATCCGCTTTTTTCAGAATGTAGACCGCTTGCGATTCCTGCTCACTGAAAATTGCCACTAATACATTGGCACCAGTAACCTCGTCTTTACCCGAGCTTTGCACATGGAAAACCGCACGCTGCAATACACGTTGAAAGCCTAAAGTAGGCTGAGTTTCCCGCTCCCTGCCTTGTTCATCAAGCAACAGCGGGGTGGTGTCTTTAACAAAATCGGTGAGTTCTTTTTTTATCGACTCAATATTTGCCCCGCACGCTTTTAGTGCATCTTTGGCCGAAGCATTATCAAGTAAGGCAAGCAACAGGTGCTCAACCGTCATAAATTCATGGCGATGTTCTCTGGCAAAAATGAACGCCTCATTCAAGGTTTGCTCTAAATCTTTGTTCAACATATATGTGCCCTCTGCCTACTGCCCAATTCGCCTACCCTATACACTACGCCTGTTCCATTGTGCACATCAAGGGGTGTTGATGTTCTCTTGCGTAACGTGTTACCTGCATTACTTTTGTTTCTGCAATCTCTGCAGTATATATGCCACAAACAGCGCGACCACGATAGTGCACGCTGAGCATAATTTGTTGGGCTTTCTCTGCATCAAGATTAAAAAATCGCATCAGCACCTCAATCACAAAATCCATCGGGGTGTAATCATCATTGTTGAGCAAAACCTTGTACATGGGCGGTGGAACAGCTTTTTGTCTGACCGTATCAAGCTGCTTTTCCCGCTCTATATTAATTGTGTTGTCTTTACTCATATTTCAAAACTACTGTTAGTTTGGACTCTACATACGACGAAAACGTTAAAAACGATTCCATTAAAGTTTCTTTACAATCCAAGGAAAAATCAAATATGCCTTGACAATAAGCGGTCAAAAAACCTACATTTTCTAAGACGGTTGTATTGAGTAGTTAGCTCGTCTGTACTGTCACACTGCTATTTACCATGTTTTGAGATAACAGTGTGGGGTCAAAGTAGTATTTGTTCAAGGGATTAAAAGGAAGCAGAAGTATGGCAGTCGGCAAAGTAAAATGGTTCAATAATGCAAAAGGGTTTGGATTTATTGTTCCGGATGATGGCGGAGAAGATATATTTGCACACTACTCCACTATCCAAATGGAGGGATATCGTTCTCTCAAAGCTGGACAAGAAGTCAAGTATGACGTGCAACAAGGCCCTAAAGGTCTGCACGCTGAAAATATTGATTTCAAAATCGAACCCGAACGCTAGAACACAATCTTCATAAAAAAGCAGACTCAAGAGTCTGCTTTTTTTCTTTTTGCTCCGTAATAATCTTAGGCAGAGACTAGGGCAAGATCAGCGTTAAACGTTGCGCTGGGGCACATCGCTTTTGCGGCCAGTTGATCATCAGGGTAGTAGTAGCCACCTATATCTGCTGGCTTGCACTGGGTTTCAGCGATTTCAGCCATGATGGTTTGCTCATGCTGACTTAAGGCCGCATACAAGGGTTTGAAGGTTGCTGCCAGCTCTTTATCGTCAGTCTGGTTCGCCAGGGCTTCAGCCCAATACATTGCCAAATAGATATGGCTGCCACGGTTGTCTAACTCTCCAGCCCTGCGTAAAGGCGATTTATTGTTGGTAAGCAGTTTTTCCGTCGCTTGGTCTAGAGTAACAGCCAATACTTTTGCTTTGCTGTTAGCGGTTTTGATGGCTAAATCTTCCAGCGATACTGCAATTGCTAAAAACTCACCTAAGGAATCCCAACGTAAATGGCCTTCTTCGACAAATTGCTGAACGTGTTTCGGTGCTGAACCGCCCGCACCCGTTTCAAATAATCCACCACCAGCCATAAGAGGCACAATAGATAACATCTTCGCACTGGTGCCGAGTTCTAGAATGGGGAATAAATCGGTGAGGTAATCTCGCAATACGTTTCCTGTCACGGAAATGGTATCCAAACCACGAATAGCACGTTCCATGGTATAACGAATGGCTCGGACCGGTGACATAATAGAAATATCGAGGCCTTGAGTATCGTGATCTTTTAAGTATTCAGTGACTTTTTTGATCAACTGGATATCGTGAGCGCGCTCATCATCTAACCAAAAAACTGCCGGCATGCCCGAGTTACGTGCGCGGTTAACTGCTAACTTAACCCAATCGCGGATCGGTTCATCTTTCGCCTGACACATACGCCAAATATCACCGTCTTCAACCTTGTGTTCAATTAACAGTTGGCCATCTTGGTCAATAATACGAACCATGCCATTGCCTTTTATTTCAAAGGTTTTGTCATGTGAACCATACTCTTCGGCTTTTTGTGCCATTAAACCTACGTTAGGCACGGTGCCCATGGTCCGAGGATCAAATGCGCCATGGGTTTTACAAAAATTAATCACTTCTTGATAGATAGTGGCGTAAGTACTCTCAGGAATGACAGCCTTGGTATCATGCTCTTTGCCATCTGGCCCCCACATGCGCCCTGAACTGCGGATCATCGCTGGCATAGAAGCATCAACGATAACGTCACTGGGTACATGTAAGTTAGAAATGCCCTTATCAGAATTCACCATCGCCAAGGGAGGACGATCGGCATAACAGGCATTGATGTCCTTTTGAATTTCTGAGCGCTGAGACTCAGGCAAATTGGCAATTTTATCGTAGACGCTGCCCAAGCCATTATTTGGATTAACACCTAGCTCGTCGAATAATGCCGCATGTTTTTCAAATAAGTCTTTGTAGAATACTTTGACACAGTGTCCAAACACGATGGGATGTGACACTTTCATCATGGTTGCTTTCACGTGCAGTGAAAACAAGATGCCGGTCTCTTTTGCATCTTCAATTTGTTCTTCAAAAAATATGCATAAGGCCTTTTTACTCATGAACATGCCGTCGATGACTTCGCCAGCAAGCAAATCAACCCGAGGTTTTAATACGGTGGTTTTACCCGAATTATCAGTAAATTCGATTTTTACGTGCCCTGCTTTTGCCACCGTTACCGATTTTTCACCCGAATAAAAATCGCCACCACGCATGTGAGCAACGTGGGTGCGTGAAGCCTGGCTCCAAGCGCCCATTGAATGGGGGTTGTTTTTTGCGTAGTTTTTAACCGCAACAGGCGCACGACGGTCTGAGTTACCTTCACGTAATACCGGGTTAACTGCACTACCTAATACGCGGCTATAACGTGCTTGAATGTCTTTGGCTTCTGCACTTGTTGCTTCTTCTGGGTATTCAGGCAAGGCAAAACCTTTGCCCTGTAATTCTTTAATCGCCGCTTTTAATTGCGGGATGGAGGCGCTGATATTGGGCAATTTAATGATATTCGTTTCAGGCAATTGGGTGAGATCACCCAATTCAACAAGGGCATCTTTTACCCGCTGTTCTTGGGGTAAATAATCAGCAAAGTTAGCCAAAATACGCGCGGCGAGGGAAATATCACTTAATTCCACATCAATGCCAGCCGTTGCCGCGAACTTACGAAAAATAGGCAAAAGTGAATATGTAGCTAAGGCGGGTGCTTCATCAGTTTTTGTATAAATAATCTTTGACTTAGACGTCGACATTTTAAACCTCATGTAATTGGCAGAGCACTACCATGCAGATATAAACAATCCATGATGTTGCCAAACGGCATACCATGGCCTGTAAAAACTCGCTTAAGTACAACACGTGTTAGACTGTGTGAAATAAGCAAACAAATCCCTAAACAAACGCCAGATAATAACTGCCCAATTGACTTAAGTACAAGTTTTACTTGCAAATTATATTTTGCGAAGCACACTTTACGGCGAGTGATTATGGGATATTAATTGTCATATTATTGACCAGTATGTGAGCTTTTAGCCATCTTTAGCCCTTATGAAATTAGCCAAGTCAGCAAATAAACAGCCAAGGCCCAGCCAAGGTCGCCAATCCTCTACTAACGAAGCGCGACGTATTGTTCTGTTCAACAAACCCTTTGATGTTTTAACCCAATTCACGGATGAAAATGGCCGCGCAACCTTAAAAGATTATATTCCTATCCCCAATATCTATGCCGCTGGACGTTTAGATCGCGACAGTGAGGGTTTGTTAGTATTGACCAATGACGGCAAACTGCAAAATCGTCTGGCTTCACCAAAACAAAAGACGCCAAAAACCTATTGGGTGCAAGTAGAGGGAGTGCCCGAAGACGCCGTCTTGCAGCAACTCAGCAAAGGGCTTGAATTAAAAGATGGGTTAACCGCTCCGGCAAAGGTAGAACGTATGCCTGAACCGGATATCTGGCCACGCCAGCCACCTGTCAGATTCCGCCAGTCTATTCCAACCAGCTGGTTAGCCATTACCATTACCGAAGGGCGAAACAGACAAGTTAGACGTATGACTGCACATATTGGTCACCCTACCCTTCGACTTATTCGTTATAGCATAGGTACATGGAGTATAGATGGCATCGCCAGTGGTGCTTATAAGTGCTTATAAATGAGCCGTACACAAGAATGCTTGTGGATGGAAAATCTCGCGCAAAAACAGATTAAGCGGGTGATTTAGTTAATCAATTTTGCTAGACTTCGCGTCCATTTTTTACGAGTAAATCTTGCGTTAATATGTCTCAGAACACAGCCACAGGTACAGCAAACAAAGAGCAAGTCAAAGACTCAACGACAGCGGCTAACCGTCATCTAAAAGTTATCGTTGGCATGTCTGGTGGTGTGGACTCATCGGTGTCTGCTTACCTGCTAAAAGAACAGGGCTATCAGGTTGAAGGCCTGTTCATGAAAAACTGGGAAGAAGATGATGACACGGAGTATTGCTCAGCCGCCGAAGACCTGCACGACGCACAAGCGGTAGCCGATAAACTTGGCATCAAATTACATACGATAAACTTTGCTGCTGAATACTGGGACAATGTGTTTGAGTATTTCCTCGCCGAGTATAAGGCGGGGCGTACTCCAAATCCTGACATCATGTGCAATAAAGAAATCAAATTTAAAGCATTCTTGGAGTTTGCCGCTGAAGAGCTTGGCGCTGATTATATTGCTACCGGCCACTACGTGCAGCGCCAACAACAAGATGGTAAGTGGCAAATGCTCCGCGGCCTCGACGGCAACAAAGACCAGAGTTATTTCTTGTACACCTTGTCACATGAACATATCGCACAAACGTTGTTTCCTATTGGTCACTTAGACAAACCCGTGGTGCGTGACATTGCGTTAGCTCAAGGCTTAGTGACTCATGATAAAAAAGACAGCACTGGTATCTGCTTCATTGGTGAACGCAAATTCAAGGACTTTTTAGGTCGATATTTACCGGCTCAGCCAGGTAACATCGAAACCACTGATGGGCAAGTCATCGGTCAACATGATGGTTTGATGTATCACACGATGGGGCAACGTAAAGGTTTATTAATTGGTGGCTTGCGCGATTATGCGGAAGAACCGTGGTACGTGGTAGACAAAGACGTGGCCAGAAACGTACTGATCGTTGGGCAAGGCGCCAATCATCCGCGATTATTCTCAAACGGATTAATTGCCAATCAATTACACTGGGTTGACAGACAAGGCCCACAAAGCGCCATGCGCTGTGCGGTTAAAACTCGCTACCGCCAGGCAGACATAAGCTGTGAAATCATTCCCCAAACAGATGGAACTGTGCGAGTTATCTTCGACCAGCCACAAAAGGCAGTCACCCCCGGTCAATCAGCCGTCTTTTACCAAGGTTCTGTTTGCCTCGGTGGCGGCATCATAGAGAATTATCTACGTTAATATGTCGAATGACTTAAACCAACTCAGTGAGCGAAATATCGCCTTAGCCGGTGTGTGCCAAGCGGCAACATTGGTCAAACAAATAGCCCGCAGTGGCAACGTTGAACATGAGAGTCTGCTGAGCAGTTTGCACAGTATTGTGGTGACGAACCCCATGAACACCTTAGAAGTGTTTGGCTCATACCCTCAACTGCATCTGGGTTTTAGCACCTTGGTATCACAACTTGATAATCAAGACACCAATAAAGATGTGGAAATAACACGCTACGTCGCCAGTTTGCTGGCTCTCGAACGCAAGGTAAGCGCCAATAAAAAGGTCTTACACGCTTTAGGAGAGCGCATTACCCACATTCAACGGCAGTTGGCGCACCAGCCAGAGATAGACGATCACACCATTCGCAATCTAGCGGCTATTTACGTCGATTTGATCAGCCCCGTGGGGCGTAAGATTCAAATTGCTGGCAACCCCACGTTACTGCAGCGCAGTGATAATCAACATAAAGTACGCGCGGTATTGTTGGCAGGTTTACGCGCCGCTGTATTATGGCGGCAACTTGGCGGCAAACGCCGACACATTCTATTCAATCGCTCAAGTGTTTTAGACAATGCTCGTGCTGGTCTGAATCAATCTACGAGAGCTTATCAGGAGTAATTATGGACCTAAATGCATTGTCTGCGATATCCCCAGTTGATGGTCGCTACGCTGACAAAAGCACTGAGTTACGCGGTATCTTCAGTGAATTTGGTTTACTAAAGTACCGTGTACAAGTGGAAGTTCGCTGGTTACAAAAACTTGCCAGTATTCCTGCCATAAGTGAAATTGCGCCGTTTAGTGCAAAGGCTACGGCCAGTTTAGACGCCTTAGTCAGCCACTTTTCTTTGCAAGATGCACAAAAGATTAAAGATATTGAGCGCACCACCAACCATGATGTAAAAGCCGTGGAGTATTTCATTAAAGAATACGTTGCCACTCAGCCAGAACTGCATGCGGTGAATGAGTTTATTCACTTTGCGTGTACCTCGGAAGATATCAACAATTTGGCCCATGCATTGATGTTAAGTGAAGCGCGCAGCCATGTGATCTTGCCCTACTGCGATAAGCTCATCAGTGAGTTAAAGCGTTTAGCCTTTGAGCTTAAAAGCGTGCCCATGATGGCTCGTACTCATGGTCAACCGGCTACGCCCACCACCATGGGTAAAGAGTTCGCTAACGTTATGATTCGTTTGCAGCGCCAGCGTGAACAAATAGCCAAGGTGAGTATACTCGGTAAAATTAATGGTGCAGTGGGCAACTACAATGCTCATATGGTGGCTTATCCAGAGGTAAATTGGCATCAAGTTGCCGAGGAGTTTGTGACAAGTCTTGGCATTGAATGGAATGCCTTTACCACACAAATCGAACCTCACGATTACATTGCCGAGCTATTTGATGCAATCGCTCGTTTTAATACTATTCTGCTCGATTTTGATCGTGACATTTGGGGCTACATTGCCCTCGGCCATTTCAAACAGCGCACCATCGCCGGTGAAATTGGCTCATCCACCATGCCACACAAGGTGAATCCTATTGATTTTGAAAATTCCGAGGGTAACTTGGGATTGGCCAACGCCTTGTTTAGTCATTTAGCAGCAAAACTGCCTGTTTCGCGTTGGCAGCGCGATTTAACTGATTCCACTGTGTTGCGTAATTTAGGGGTGGGAGTTGCCTATTCCGTGATTGCTTATCAAGCCACCCTCAAAGGCATAAGCAAATTGCAGGTCAATGAACAAAGCTTACTTGACGAACTGGATAACAATTGGGAATTGTTGGCTGAACCTATCCAAACGGTGATGCGTCGTTATGGCATTGAAAAGCCCTATGAAAAATTGAAAGAGCTGACCCGTGGCAAAAAGGTAAATCAAAAGATCATGGCAGAGTTTATCGATTCTTTGAGTCTTGGTGCCGACATAAAAGCTCAATTGAAAACACTGACACCAGCTAATTATATTGGGCACGCAGTGGCATTTATCGAGCAACTAAACAACCACAAATAAGGTCTTTAAGTCAGCATTTTTGTCCTAAATAACTCACCTTGACTACACTTGGTCAAGGTGACGTTTTTTAAAAGGACTTAAAAATGTTGAAATCGCTGTTAAAAGCCTGGCTGTGGGCTGGTGTTGCTCACTGTGCTAACGACAATATTTCGCCTCTACGTATTACCAATATGATGGCACTCATCGTCATTGCGGTCTCTGTTTGTCAACTGCCTGTCGCTGTGTGGTTCTGGCACGATGGTGGCGCCACAGAGATTGCCATTGTGGCTTGTACCGTCACCCTGCTATGTTTAGTGCCTATATTCAACGCTTGGCAAGCCTATACACTGGCTAAGTTATTTTTAATCAGCGTTTACATCGGCGATATTTTACTCTCTAGTATTCTTTGGCAAATCAACCTCAACATTCATTATTTTTATCTGCTTGCCATACTCTTTTGTCCCTTCTTTTTTTACGACAACGAGAGACCTTGGATGTGGCTAAGTATATTGTCGCTGGGGGCATTATTTGTGCTCAGTGAATTATATTTTTTGCTCAACAGCACTCAGATTTTCTCCTTGCATCAGCAAGTCTTTAAAATTTCTTGCGCCAGTTTATTCGCTTTGGCGAGTGTAGTGTGCAGCGTGCATTTGCAAAAAAATGTCACACGCAGTTGGCGAAAATTAGCCGAAGAAAAACGCCGCTCAGAGCAGTTATTATTGAACATTCTGCCCTCTACCATCGCGCAACGCCTCAAAGATTCAAATACCCTAATAGCCGATTATTTCGCCCAAGCCAGTATTCTGTTTGCCGATATTCAAGACTTTACCCCGTTGTGCAAGCAGATGAGTCCGCAAAAATTAGTATCATTACTTAATGAGTTGTTTTGTCAGTTTGATTTACTCGCTGCCCACTATGGTTTGGAAAAAATTAAAACCAGTGGTGATGGCTATATGGCCGCTGCTGGCTTACCAAAAGCAAATGCCTCACATTCTATTCAGTGCTGCGCCTGTGCCCTGGATATGCAACAGTCATTTCAACACTTCTGTCGTACCCATCGGCTTACCGTGGGCTTACGCATTGGCATAGGGTGTGGCGAGGTTGTCGCGGGGGTGATTGGCAAAAATAAATTCAGTTACGACATGTGGGGTGAAGCCGTCAATCTTGCTTCGCGCATGGAAAGCCACGGCGAGTGTCGTAAAATACAAACCACGCAGAGCACCTACGAGCGCAGTAAACATTTGTTTAATTTTAGTAAACGTGGTGACATTGATATCAAAGGTATAGGTCGAGTGACAACCTACTGGTTGCTAGACCGAAAGCCGTCACATTAGAGATCCTATGCAGCCACTACACCACTTCGATGTTCAAGACTTTCTTAAGCACTATTGGCAACAACGTCCCTTATACATTAAGCAGGGCTTTAGCCATTTTGTTGATCCCATAGACGAAAACGAATTGGCAGGACTCGCCTTAGAGGAAAACATTGATTCTCGTTTAATAAGCTTCCATCGTAATCGTTGGCAGGTTACGCAAGGGCCGTTTACCGATGTCAACGCACTGTGCAAAGGCAAGTGGAGTTTGTTGGTCCAGGGGGTGGATCAACATTGCCCCCCTGCCGATGCATTAATGCAGGCTTTTAATTTTCTACCAAATTGGCGCATGACGGATCTGCTGGTGAGTTTTTCCAGTCCCGGCGCTGGTGTTGGTGCGCATATCGACCAATACGATGTGTTTATTATTCAAGGTAAAGGCAGTCGACGTTGGCAAGTCGGTTTACCAGGCGATTACTGCGAACAACGACCTCATCCCAATCTCAAGCAAATCAGTGCATTTGAGGCGGTAATTGATGTAGAAATGCACAGTGGCGACATACTTTATATTCCACCTCACCATCCACACAATGGCATAGCGAGTGCATTTTGTATGAATTACTCGGTGGGTTTTCGGGCGCCTAATCCACAAGAAATGCTAGCCTCGCTTGCCGACTATGCGGCAGAAAAACACATTTTCACTGAACGTTATCGTGATGTGCAGATTGCCAGCCGTTCACGTGCTGCTGAAATAAAACTACAAGAAATACAGGCCATACGGCGAAGCCTTGAAGACGTCTTATACTCACCTCATTTTCCCCAATGGTTAGGTAAATTTTTGAGTGAAAGCAATGGCTTAGCCATAGAACCTGAATTAGTGGATGGAAGCTACAATGAATCGAACATTCGCGAGATGTTATTGGATGACGTTGTTTTTATTCGCGAGGCTGGCGTGCGCCCCATTTTTTTTGAGGAGCAAGATACTGATCTAAATGAATTTAATTTCTATATCGGCGGACAAGGTTTTTCTGTACCACGTGCATCACAAACCCTCGTTAAAAACTTTCTAAATCAGCAAGAATTTCACTTAGAAAACAAAAATGATCAACAAAACTGTTTATTTTTTACACAACTTCTGACTAAACTAGTGAGTGCTGGGTATTGGTACCCCGCACAATAGGAGTAACCATATGACGTTTACTGTCAAAAACGTCGACTGGGGAAACGAACAACACAAACTTCGCAAAATAAGAGAAAAAGTTTTTGTTTGCCAATGGCGTATTCCAGTGGAATACGAGTTTGATCAACAAGACAGGCTTGCTTTTCATGTCTTGGTGGTTGATGAAAACGACAGTGCAGTAGCGACCGGCCGCATTACTCCGAATGGAGAAATTGGTCGCATTGCGGTTGAACCTCAATACCGAGGGCCAGAAGTATACCAAACACTATTTAACCCCAATCCTGTTTAAGAAATTGAACTAAATGCCTGTTCCAAGATCCGATCTTTCGACCAAGAAAGTGGGAACCAACAGAGGAACAGGCATGAAGAACCTAGTCGAATTATTTTGTGATGTC